>MDTB01020736.1_pt1 | contig 15894 bp, 16 predicted proteins | sample 811161 | NCBI WGS metagenome assembly MDTB01 (sample SAMN05326650, study PRJNA326480) | marine metagenome | isolation source: seawater | place: Mediterranean Sea | collected 2009 | reverse complement strand
GGAGGGATTCGAACCCTCGATGAGCTTTTAACCCATACTCCCTTAGCAGGGGAGCGCCTTCAGCCACTCGGCCACCTCTCCAATAAATCATTGCTTTGTCGCCAAGCGACGTGTGTGGCGTGATTGTACCGGTCTCGCTTTTGGGTGTCACGGAAACAACAGTGTTGTTCTGATACACTGCCGAGCCTTCTCATTGCTTTTTTGAACCTTGAACCCTTCGCCACATTATCGCTGGTATATAGTAGCCCTGACGCTGATTAACCAGTCTTTCACCGTTGGCATACTGGTGTACAGCTTTGCGCTTTTTGTTGTCCCATGGCTTGAAACCTTCTCAATTTCTCGTGGTCAGGTCATGGTCACGATATTTCTGACCCAGACTATTAATGGCTTTCTAAGTCCTGTGATCGGACGTTTTCTTGATCATTCTTCGATCAGAAACATGGTCGTTGCCGGTGCTGTTTGTATGAGTGTGGGAATGATCCTGGCCTCCCTGAGCGGATCTTTTTGGCAAATTATTCTTATCCAGGCAACCTTGTTACCCCTGGCGCTTGTATTGTGTGGCACCTTGTCATCCCAGACTTTGGTGGGAAAGTGGTTTACAGAGCGTCGTGGCATTGCTATCGGCATCTCGGCTGCAGGGACCTCGATTGGCGGGTTTGTTTTTCCCTTTATTACGGCACAACTTATTGGTGACCTCGATTGGCGCACTGCCTTTCAGATTCTTGGTGTGCTGACGTTTGTCGTGTTGGTCCCGTTAAATCTGTTAGTACTGCGAGTTTCGCCACCATCGGCTGAAGTGGGTTCGTCAGAATCGCCTGATCTCGATCAGCGTATTTGGAATACCAGGGAAATTTTGACGACGAAAATGTTCTGGATTCCAATTGCTGGTTTGTTACCACATAACCTGGCGTTTTCAGCCGTGCAGTTCAATCTGGGTGCCTACGTATCTGACCTGGGAATGACTCAGGGAATTGCCGCGCAAATCATATCCCTGAGCGCGTTCAGTATGATCCTAGGAAAGTTTCTATTTGGTGGGCTGGGTGATTACGTTGATCATCGCTTTTTGTTCTGGGGTATGGCCCTTTCCCTGTGCGGAGCGCTGATGCTTTACTCTGGCGCACCAAGTCGGGTTGACCTTTACATCGCGGCGATTATGCAGGGCGTGGCCACTGGCGGGGTGATGCCGATGATGGGTAATGTTTACGCCAGCAGGTTTGGCACGATGAGCTTTGGGCGGGTCCTGGGTATGGTCACGCTATTTACGATGCTTGGTAGTTCGGGGTCTTTGTTGAGCGGTTGGATGTTCGATCTGACTCAGACCTACGACTATGTGTTTTGGTTCTTAATTGTTTTTCAGATTCCGTGTGTGGTCATCATGTATTGGTTGCCACCACCAGCCAGGAACTGATCCATGGGTGGAAGAATCACGCTGGTTTTTTACTGGGCGCTGCCCTTGGCCATTCTGTTTCTGGCTTTACCTTTCTTTGTTCTTGACACTCATCTGGCCTGGTACAGTTTTCCCTTGGATGACGCGTGGATACATCGAGTCTATTCGGAATCGCTGGCTGAGGGCCGGGGTTTTGCCTACAACGATGAACAGGAAGCAGGATTTACAAGCCCGTTATGGGCATTGATAACGGCGCCGGCGCATTGGTTTAGTCCGCAGTGGGGTGTACCCATCGTAAAACTGGCCGGTGCTTTGCTGGCTGTGGTGATTGCGGCGTGTGCCACTTGTCTTGGCACAAAAATCAGCGGGAGTAGGGTCGTTGGGCTGGTCGGGGGTTGTCTACTGATGATCGACCCGAGGGGATTGTTTGTCATTTTCTCTGGTATGGAGTCAGGTTTGCTACTTGTATTATGGCTTGGCGCAATACTCGCGCTTGTCAGGGAAAATACTATGTGTCGCTGACACTGTGTGCTTTGCTTCCAGTGGTAAGGCCCGAGACGCTATTGCTTGCACCGTTTATCGCGACGGCGTTCATTCCCTGGTTTCTTGAAAAGAAGTACCGCTTATTGATTGCAGCCGGGGTAATCGGGTTGCCTATGTTGCTGTGGGTCCTGTTTTTTTTTGCCGCTAATGGTCATCCTCTGCCGAATACTTTCTATACCAAGGCGGAACTGGTTGCATTGGGGCCGCAGCAGATTTTCTTGTTGATGCAGCTGATGAGTCAGCATGGCAATCTGCCGTTTCTCGTGCTTGTTGTTGGTTGGGTCTTGTTCCTCCATGACAGAATATCCAGGCAAGAGTGGCAACACGTTAACCTACTGTTTGTTTCACCTTTCATTCTTGCCATAGGAATTCTTGCAACTCGAACAGTTGATCCGGCAGGTTATTACTGGACTCGATGGTTTGAGTCGTCCGCGTTATTTCTGAGTGTATCCGCCATACTGGGATACGTACGCTTATGCCTGAAAATACTGGAACGACTACCCGACAGAAACAAAGCGTTGATAGGATTGGTACTGTTGGTTCTGACGCTGGCATCTTCCCAGTTCTGGTGGTCTGGTTTCGAAGATCGGCGCGTACACCTGGTGGCTGACGCTAACGTCATCAATAAGATGAACGTGTCCATAGGATTGTGGCTCGATGAACACACGGTTGCTGATGCAATTGTCGGTGTCAATGATGCAGGCGCAATTCGGTTCTTTGGAAAGCGGTTTACGGTTGATTTGCTGGGACTCAACAACGACGAAATATTATTTGATGAGGATTATCGGCTGGGGATCTGGCGTCAGTTGGATTGGTTGGTGGTTTACCCCTGGTTGATCCCGCCCGCAATACTTGCAGAATTTGAGGCGGTAGCTCATGTACAGATTCCTACCGAGGAATACACGCTCTGTCCATGCCCGGATATGCAAAAGGCCACGATTTTTAGGAAGCGGTGATCCGTTGGTCACCACTCAATCACCGCTCATTACATTACCTATTTCACTATCAGTAAATTCAAAATATATTTTATCGCGTTGGTGCTTAAAAGAACTGACACTCTGTTTTTCATTATTCCCCCTAATAATTATGAGTGTCAGCTCTCCCCTCTAATCCCCGCTTTTGCGGGGATTTTTTTGTCTCCTGGAAACGAAAAGAAGTCGACTTGCCGGCGATCTTCAACGGACACGCTTAACGGCACTGGATTTAACCAGATCACGTATTGAATCGGGAATGGCCAGTCCGGCCTGAATATTTGCATCAAGACCGCGCTCCAGTTTCTCGACGGATTCCAGTCTTTCGATGACCGCATCAATCCGGGCGAACGGCACGATCACGACACCATTGTCGTCGCTGACCAGCACATCGCCGCTGCTGATCGTCACACCACCCACCTGTACTGGCTCGCCAACAGAGCCTGGACCTTTGGAAGACGGTGAATTGGGTGAGAGCCCGGTGCAGAAAATCGGCAACCCTACCGGAATAAGACCTTCGATATCTCTGACCAGTCCATCAGTGACAAATCCGGAGGCTCCGGCGTTGCGCAGCATGCCCATCATTCTGTCGCCAACGACGGCACACTGGCGCCAGTTTCCGCTCGCACTGACTACAATGTCACCCGATGCTACCTCGGTGATAGCCGCAAGTACTGCCATATTATCGGCAGGCCCTGCATCGCAGGTCAGCACCGGGCCGCACATATTCGAAGGCAGCACACCTGGCGCGACGGATTTTATTTCTGGCGCCATCGCGCCGGTGCCGTCCATTGCATCCGCCAAAAATCCGGTAGGGTGACCCGATAGCGCTTTAATCTGTGCTTCGGTTGGACGGGGACGGTTCTCACGAATAGTCATCAGTGGTGGCTCTTCAATAATCGATGTTTTCCTTCACGGTAATGCGAGTGTTTGAATCTAATCTCTCCTAGAAACCAAAAAACTACACAAGGTAACTTTTTGGTTTTTTGGCGCGCTGGGAGGGATTCGAACCCCCGACCGCCTGGTTCGTAGCCAGGAACTCTATCCAGCTGAGCTACCAGCGCAAGGTGGCGTATTATACTTCCTCCTTGCATGATATCCACTTCGGTGGAACACTGCGCTTTTAGTGCCCATGTGGGTTTGAAAATGCTGCTATTTGTTACTGGTGCCAGAGGGTCGGGCAAGACCGCTGTTATTCCTGGATTGACCAAAAAATTTCCAGAGTACTCTTTACACGACTTTGACGAGCGTGGTACACGCGATGATTCCAGTCCACGGGAGAGGCAGGAGCAAACCGAATACTGGATCAATAAGAGTATCGAGAATCAGCGCCTGGGCCAGGATACGATTATTTGCGGTGACGCGGTCTTTGGTGAAATACTCGCGTGCCCATCGATCAGCCAGATCGAAGGCCTGGCTGTCTGTTTGCTCGACTGCTCGGATGTTGAACGGATCGATAGAGTTCTTGAGTTTGGCGGAAAACCCACAATGGAGATGCTCGGGTGGTCTGCCTGGCTTCGGGTTCATTCAGTCGATCCCGAGTGGTATCCCCAGGTCATCACCAAGCAGGGCTACAGCCTGATGCAGTGGGATAACTGGCAGGGATGGCAGCGGGGAGATAAACGCTGGCAGGTGACCATAATTGATACTTCAGGTAAGAAAATTGACCAGATCGTTGGTGCGGTTACTAGGTGGGTATCCGGAGTCCAGGCTTCCACTAATCTGGTGCTTCCGGTAGATCAGCGAGACGAGGATGATCTTCTGGTGGAAGATCGAAACTGACTCGCTCTCCGGTGTTCGGGCAGTCAAATGAAAGTGAAATAGCGGCTAGCATTAGTTCAGGGTAACGACCAGTTCCGTATTGTTTATCGCCAATGACCGGTGTTCCAAGTATTGCCATATGACGTCTGATCTGGTGTTTACGACCGGTATCTATCTGTATTTCGATCAAAGTATTGCCCAATTTACTTTCGATTGGCGTGACCCTTGAAATGGCCTCTTTGACGTCTAAGGGGGTTTCAGTTACCACGGGTGAAATGATCTCACCCTCGACGAGGGCTTTGTATTTTTTCTGTACGGTTCGCTGCTGGAACTGCTTTGACAAATTCGCTGCTGCATTTTTGCTATGTGCCAGAACCATAATTCCCTTTGCGAATTTATCCAGGCGGTGTACCAGGAAGACTGGTCGATCGAATAATTTCTCGACGACTCGATTGATGGCGCAGTGATCACCGTATCGCGTGCCGGACGACATTAGTCCGGTCGGTTTATTCCATACGCTGTAGGTTTTTTGATCTGTGATAAGAGCCGGTTCAGGAGGAGAAAACCCGAGAATTTTTTCACTGTAATAGATGCTGACTTCATCACCCGGTAGTAAACGTGATTTGGCGCGGCGCAGTCGGATAGTTTTTTTTCTTTTGGTGGTCCACACCGCGCCGAGCGTCATTGCGCGCTTGACCTTTGATTTCGATAGCTGAGTCGCCTCTGCAATCAGATCAACGGCTGCATTTGGGGTAGTGCAGCTGATCTTCTGTTCGACTGTTTCCATGCGTGATAACCCTACAAGACATGCTTGTGTCCTACAAATGGTGTAACTGGCCTAGGCAAACTCCCGGGATCATGTAACACTTCGCGTTTTCAAAATTGGAGTTACCCATGACAGCAATGGACACCGGCACCGATACTATTCTGTGTGACATTGAGGACCAAATCGCTACCGTTACACTGAATCGCCCAGAAGCCCGTAATGCCATGAGCCGAGAAATGATGAATCATATGGGAGACGTTTTTAGTTCGCTTGAAATGAACCGTGATGTTCGTTGCGTCATTCTCACCGGGGCAGGAAAGGGATTTTGTGCAGGCGGCGACGTAAAAGCGATGGCGAGCTCCGGGGACAATGCTGGAAGTGCAAGTTTTACCGTCGATGAATCGATCCATCGCCAGCGTGACGAGCAACGTACGTCGGTCGGTAAGCTGTTTAAAATGCCTAAGCCCACGATTGCTGCGCTTCCTGGTGCGGCAGCTGGTGCGGGTATGGCCTTCGCCCTCTCGTGCGATTTCAGGATCATGGCGAGCAATGCCATTATGACCACGGCTTTTGCCAAGGTGGGCTTTTCTGGCGACTACGGAGGCACTTATTTCCTGACGCACCTTGTCGGCGCAGCTAAGGCGCGTGAGCTATATATGTTGTCAGAGCGAATCACCGCGCAAGAGGCTCTGGAATTGGGCTTAACGACATACGTTTGCGAACCGGAAGAACTTCAGGATAAAGCTCGTGAACTGGCTTTGCGTCTGGCCAATGGCCCCACCGTGGCATATCGCTACATGAAGGAGAATCTGAACCGCGCCATTTCCGGAGATATCGATGATTGTCTCGATCTTGAAGTTACACATCACATCCATACCGGGAAGACAGAGGATCACAAAGAAGCCGCCCAGGCGTTTGTCGATAAGCGAGATCCGGTATTCAAGGGTCGATAGCAGTTTAGGATGTCTATTGCCTACCTAAACGGTAGCTGGCAGCCGCTAGAGGAAGCGCGGGTATCGGTGCTCGATCGCGGTTTCATGTTTGGCGACGGCGTTTATGAGGTGATACCTGTATATCAGGGTAAACCCTTCGCCGAAGATGAGCACCTAGCTCGCCTGGCGACGAGCCTGAAAGAACTGCATATCATGATGCCAAGATCGGAGGACGACTGGCAGGAGCTATTTAGAGAAGCGATAGATCGAGGAGATGAAGACGAGGCGATACTTTATGTCCAGGTGACACGAGGTGTCGCGGAGTCGCGTTCGCATATATACGAAGATAGTGAACCCACGGTGTTGATTACCCTGTCTCCCAGGGTGACGCCTGGTTTGGACCACAAGCTGAGTGTTGTGACCAAGGAAGACTTCAGGTGGGCACGAGGGCATATCAAAGTCATTAGTCTTGCGGCTAATAGCCTGGCGAAGAACGAAGCGATTGCCGAAGGTTATGATGACGCGATCCTGGTGCGTGATGGTAAGGTCACTGAAGCCTCTTCATCAAATGTATTTATCGTCAAGGATAGTGTGATTGTTACGCCAATTGCCGATAATCATTTGCTCCATGGCATCACCCGGGCACAGGTTATCGCGTTAGCGAAACAGCATGATCTCCCATTTGAAGAACGGGATATCTCGGAGGATGAGCTACTTGCTGCTGACGAGGTGTGGGTTACCGCCACCAGCATTGAAGTCTGGCCTGTGCACAAGGTGAATAATCAGTGGATTGGCAATGGTGAAGTGGGTCTTGTCTATCAGAAGGTGTATAACCTGTTTCAGGAGTTAAAATGTCAATCCAACTAGTTTTTTGCTGCGTAATCAATATTTTGAGGAAGCTATGAGTCGAGAAGGAAACCTGGAAGCGCCCACGAGGCATCCGGTTGAATGGCAGAGCGAGGAATACTGGAATAAGGAAGACCTCTTTTCGGAGTTGGAACGAGTCTACGATATTTGTCATGGTTGTCGTCGTTGTGTCAGTTTGTGTGACTCCTTCCCGACGTTGTTCGATTTGGTCGATGAATCAGAGACCATGGAGGTGGACGGTATCGCCAAGGAGGACTACTACGATGTAGTGGATCAGTGTTACCTGTGCGACCTTTGTTTTATGACCAAATGTCCTTACGTGCCGCCCCATGAGTGGAACGTAGATTTCCCCCACCTGATGCTCAGGGCAAAAGCGCAACGCTTCAAGAACGAATCAGCCTCGTTGCGTGATCGTGTGCTCACCAGTACCGATGCAGTTGGCAAACTGGCGACCATTCCTGTGGTAGACGTGACGGTTAATGCCATGAATAAAAATGGCTTGTTCCGCAATGCGCTGGAGGGGACGCTCGGTGTACATCGTGAGGCGCCGGTACCCACTTATCATTCAAAAACGTTACGCAAACGATTCCGAAATAGTGAAATCACTCCAAAGGCCGTAGGCGAAACAACAGGGAAGGTAGCTTTTTACGCGACTTGTTATGGAAACTACAACACGCCTCACCTGGGGGAGGATTTCGTTAAGGTATTCGAACATAACGGTATCCAATTCGATCTTGTGACCAAGGAAGCCTGTTGCGGTATGCCGAAGCTGGAGTTGGGTGACCTCGAATCAGTCAATAAGCTCAAAGAGAAGAATATTCCTGTTCTCGCGGCGATGGTTGACGAGGGCTATGACCTGACGGCACCCATTCCTTCCTGTGTACTCATGTACAAACAGGAATTGCCGCTACTCTACCCTGATGATGAAGACGTTCGGAAGGTACAGGCCGCTTTCTACGATCCTTTTGAGTATCTGTTCCTGCGTCACCGGGACGGTGAGTTTAATACTGAGTTTCCTAACTCCCTTGGGGACATCAGCTACCAGGTAGCCTGTCACCTCCGTGTACAGAACATCGGTATTAAAACGAGGGATGTATTATCGTTGGTTCCTGACACCGAGGTGCATGCCATTGAGCGATGTTCAGGTCATGATGGTACCTACGCCGTAAAAAAGGAAACCCGTGAGAAGTCGTTGAAGATTGCGCGGCCAGTGGTACGACAGGTGAACGAAAAAGACGCAGATCACTTTGCCAGTGACTGCCCAATGGCAGCGACGCACATCGCTAATCTATCGGATTCAGTTGACCAACCTGATCACCCAATGTCTCTGTTGCGCAAGGCGTACGGGATCTAATAGGAACATTTAGCTATGTTAACGCGATCGGATTTATGGAGCCTGGAAGAGTACGCAGAACGACGAGAGGCGTTTCGGGTGGAAGTACTGGAACACAAAAAAGCGAGACGAATTCTGCTCGGTGATCATATCCTCTTGATGTTTGAGGACGAGACCACTATCAAATATCAGATACAGGAAATGCTTCGAATTGAGAAAGTTTTTGAAGCAGCCGGTATTGAGGATGAACTCGATGCCTATAACCCTTTGATTCCCGACGGTGATAACTGGAAATGCAGTCTGCTGATTCAGTACGAGGATGTGGATGAGCGAAGGGAGCGCCTGTCGGCGTTGGTGGGGATTGAGGATAAGATCTGGCTTCAGGTAGGCAGCGAGTCACGAATCTATCCTATCGCCGATGAAGATATGGACCGAAGTCGGGAAGAAAAAACCTCTTCTGTTCACTTTCTGCGCTATCAACTGAATCCTGATCAGGTAACGGCACTACGTAACGGCGCATCAATCACCGCAGGGGTGGAACACGACGCATATCCCGTTGACGATATTGTGGTAGGTGAGGACGTGCGGCTGGCGCTGCTGGGTGACCTGAATTGAATCGGGTCTTCTGACGCCCCTTTTATGCTCACTGTCCTGCGTCACACTATTGCTCAAAATCGCTGGTGGGACGCCATTTTTGTGCTCTATGTCACTGCGTTTTGCGTCGATCTCATTTTTCTGCAGCATGGGCGTATTGGATCGGAGTCAGGGGTCTCGGTCCGGCAGATTATTTTTCTATTGTTGATGCTCACGGCGGTCTTTAATTGTTTTCAGTTGCGAAGGGTTCCGTTAACGACGACTGTTGGGCTGGTAATCCTGGGTGCGCTGATCCCGGGTATATGGGGGACCCTAGGTGTTTTAGGCGGTAATGAGCTGCGTCATGTGATCAACGATGCCAATGGTCATGTTTTCTATCTGCTGGCCTTTGCCATACTGCTGGGTTATCGGCCGGACTTTACCAGCAAGGTGCTTCTGGAGTTTGCCATGCTGTTAGTGGCAGTGCTCTGTGCGGTGTCGCTTATTGGTTACTTATATGCGCTGATTGGTGTGGACCAGGCTAACCAGATCGAAAAGTTTCTGCGTGAAGGTGACTACGGTTTCTTCAATGTCTTCGTGGATGGCCGGCCGTATCGTATCTTCCTGAGTAGCTATCTGTTTATCCCCATACTTGTTTGCTTCTCTGTGCAACGGTTGATAGGTCATTGGCGGGCTGGTAGTGGGTTCGAAGTCAGGGCAATGGTCTATCTTTCACTCGGACTGGGGGTTTTGGTCGTCTCCCAGACGCGATCTCTGTGGCTTGGCTTAGTCATAGGTCTGGGTGTGACGATGTTATTTGTCGTTCATCGCACATCACCAAGGCTGCTTGTTGGTGCGGCAGTGATCGCCTTGCTTGGCGCCGGTTTGCTGTTTTTTTCCGCGCCGCAGATGCTGAGATTTGGGGACTTGGACGGCAATGTAAGTATGCGACTTGGGCAGGTCTCGATCTTGCTAGATCTCTATATGCAGCGACCCTGGTTCGGTTGGGGGTTCGGTACGATAGTAGATATTTCTTCAATCATTGATCGACCTCCGTCCTTCTCTCACGAGATGGACCTGATTGATCTTTTGCGGAAGATTGGCCTTCTGGGCGTTCTATTGTACGTCGTGGCTTTTGTGTTATTACTGCGTGCTGCCTGGCGACAATATCGAGTTGATAATTTTTCCGATGAAGTTGGAATGCTGCTTGCCACCCTCGCAGTAGTGTTTACCGTGGGCTTTTTCAATCCTTATGCGACAGCTTCTATCGGGATCGGCGCCATCGTGCTGGCGTTAGTCACGGTCGAATTCAGGAATCTGACTTTATTGTCCCCAGACGCTCCTGACTATAGTCGGCGCTAACGGTGTCGCACCACTCCTGATTCTCCAGATACCAGCGTACTGTCTTCTCCAGGCCGGTCTCGAAAGTTTCTTCAGGTTTCCAGCCAAGCTCGTTCTCGATTTTGCTTGCATCGATAGCGTAGCGAAAGTCGTGCCCGGGACGGTCGGTGACGAAAGTAATCAGGCTGGTGTATGGCTCATTTTGAGCTGGTACAAGTTTCTGTAGGGTTTCACAGATGGCGGTTATAACTTCCAGGGCCGTTTTCTCGCAATTACCGCCGATATTATAAGTTTCGCCGGTTTTGCCGGCTGTTGCGACGAGGTATAGCGCACGCACATGGTCGTTTACATGCAGCCAATCCCGTACCGCGTTACCTTTGCCGTAAACTGGTAACGCCTTGTTATGTAAGGCATTTACAATCATCAGAGGGATGACTTTTTCGGGGAACTGGTGGCTGCCGTAGTTGTTGGAGCAGTTGGTAATCACCACAGGGAGACCGTAGGTTGCGTGCCAGGCCCTTGCCAGGTGATCCGATGAGGCCTTACTCGCGGAATAGGGCGAATTTGGATCATAGGGCGTCGTTTCGGTGAAGTAGCCCGTTTCTCCAAGCTCACCGTAGACCTCATCCGAGGATACGTGGTGAAAGAGAAACTGGTCGTTCGGGTTCTTCTGCCAGTAGGCAAGAGCGGCCTGTAGCAGGGTGAACGTGCCAACGATGTTGGTCTGGATAAAGTCGCCGGGCCCATCCACAGACCTGTCCACGTGACTTTCGGCAGCCAGATGCATGATCTTGTCCGGCGCGAAGCGTTCTAAGGTTTCTGTTATTACTTTGGCATCGCAGATATCTGCATGGACAAATTCGTACCGCGGACTATCACTTACCGAATCCAGGGACACCAGATTCCCCGCATAGGTCAGTTTGTCTATATCAAGAACTTCGTGATCAGTTTCATTGATCAGGTAACGCACCAGGGCTGAACCGATAAAACCGGCACCGCCAGTCACGATGATTTTCATTTCGGTTCCTTTAGAAAATTTTCCTCAAAGACGAGTGCCTCGTTTAAGGAGGGTGCTTCTGTATCCTTCTGTGATAGCAATGGGTCTCCGACAAAAGGCCAGTCGATGCCAATTTTCGGATCATCCCAACGAATCCCATATTCGTCTCCCGGCGTGTAGAAGTCAGTACATTTGTACTGGAACTCGGCGGTCTCTGTTAACACCACGAACCCGTGCGCGAAACCTGGCGGGACCCAGAACATCTCTTTGTTCTCGTCGTTGAGAATACATGCGGTCCATTCACCGAAGGTTGCTGAACCTTGGCGTATGTCCACCGCGACATCGAACACCTCACCCTGAATGACTCTGACTAGTTTTCCCTGAGGATTCTGTAGCTGATAGTGTAGACCGCGCAGAGTGTTCTTGGCCGATTTGCTGTGGTTATCCTGAACAAAGGTTACTTCTGGTAGCCATGTTGCTCGGAAGGTCTCCATAAAGAAGCCTCGTTCATCCGAAAATACATCCGGTCGGAAGCGTTGTACTCCGGGTATGTTGGTATCAATTATTTCCAATTATCTGTGTCCATCCTGCTCTATGACCTGCAGCAGATACTGCCCGTAACCACTCTTGATTAATGGCTCTGCAAGTTGCTTTAACTGTGATGCGTCTATATACCTCATCTGATAGGCGACTTCCTCGGGGCAGGCGATCTTTAGCCCCTGCCTTTGTTCTACGATGCGAACGAAACTGGCGGCATCCAGCAGGTGTTCATGTTGTCCAGTATCCAGCCAGGCCGTACCGCGTGACAAAATCTCAACCTGCAACTTACTCGCATCAAGATACTGGATGTTGACGTCAGTTATTTCTAGTTCACCCCTTTTCGATGGTGTTAACGATTTGGCGATATCAACTACATCATTGTCGTAGAAGTAGAGACCCGTTACCGCGTAGTGTGATTTTGGATTGGATGGTTTTTCTTCTATGGAGATTGCGTTGCCATCGTCATCAAAGTCCACAACGCCATAATCCTGGGGATTGCTGACATAGTATCCGAACACTGTTGCGCCTCTTTCCTGCGCGGCTACCTGTTGCAGTTTGTTGGGCATATCATCCGCGTAGAAAATGTTGTCTCCCAATATCAGGCAGACACTATCATCACCTATGAAGGAATCGCCGATGATGAATGCCTGCGCCAGCCCATCGGGCGATGGTTGTTCCGCGTAACTGATGGAAATGCCCCATTGTTCACCGGAACCCAGGAGATCCCTGAACGCGGGGAGATCCCTGGGAGTACTGATTATCAGAATCTCCGTGATGCCCGCCTGCATTAGGGTCGACAGCGGATAGTAGATCATCGGTTTGTCATAGACAGGCAGGAGCTGCTTGCTGACTGACATCGTCAGTGGATGCAGCCGGGTTCCCGATCCGCCGGCGAGAATAATACCTTTACGAGTCAATACATTGGCCAAAGGTGAACGAAGGCGAATTATACAGTCTCATCTGCTTTGCGGGTATGTTGCAGAAGCTGCTGTAACAACTGAAATAAATTGCTGGCAAACCAGTAAAGCACTAGCGCTGCCGGAAAAGAGTAAAAGAACACGAAAAACAGGATAGCCATGCCAAATAGACTGACGGTGGGGGTTTCTGATCGTTGTGATGCAAACCAGGTTGAGAGGATGGTTACGCCGGCCATTAGAAAAGGTAGAACGTTGAAATAGCCACCAAAGAAGGGAATATCTATGCCCAGCGGGAACAGGCGATCGGACAGGGATAAGTCGTTGATCCAGAGAAAAGAGGCATGGTGAAGCTCGCTCATTTCGCCGATCACCGTGAACAGGGCGATCAGGATAGGTATCTGAATAAAGAGCCCCAACATCCCTTTAAAGGATGCAGCTTGATCGTAGCGTTCGTTCTCATAGATGGCGATCATTTGTTCACTCAGCGCAACGCCGGTGTATGTCTGCTTTATGTTGACAATCTTTGGAGCGATACGTCGTTGTTGTTCGAGCGCACGGAGTTGATAGTCAAGGGAGATCCGTGTGATGGGAATAGTGAACAGTCGAATCAATAGCGCCAGAACGATAATGGCTACACCCCAGTTTCCGGTCAGTTCGAAAAGCAGTTCCAGTGACACCCATATTCCCCAACATAGCCCGCGAAACCAGTACCAAAGATCACGAAGTAATGTTGTATCAAGACCGAGTTGTATCAGCGTGTTTTTTTTGCGTTGTATGACGATGTAGTCGAACTCGAGTTCAATGGTGTCACCGGGTGTCACAATCTGAGCATGGGTTGGATGAAGGGTGTTTTCTTTATCTACTACCCAGACAGTGGACGAACGAACAGCTTCAACATCGTATCGGTTGTACAAGCCAAACCACTCAAGTACTTCACTTCCCATATTTGGTGCGCTGACGTGCTTGGCGTCCGCGACGAATGGTGTCAGATAGGCATGAATATCGCTGCCGTAGCCGCCAAGTGGATCATCAAAGGCGCTGATTGTATTGTTTAGAGAGAGTTCCAGAGGAGAAAGATCGACTTCTTCTGTTGCCGAGGGGTTTTCGATAGTAATCTTCAGCGAATAATGCCCGGGTGTTTTCGTATTGACAGATGCGGACACCAGGACTTGTTCTGATGAAGTGGAAAGGTCCCCCGTATTTTTTAGGGTCGCCACGAACAACGGACTGCGTAGCTCCAGGTCGGCTAGACAGAGTGAAGGCCAAAGGAGTAATAGAAAAGTTAGTGTTTGTGGCATTTTTACTTTCAGCATATAATCGTCGTCGTTCAGGTCCATTGAATCTTGAGAAAAATGGTATCTTACAAAAACTATCTGTTGGTTTTCCTGCTAGGCACATCGCTGCCTGCATACGGTTATATCGACCCGGGCACTGGTAGCCTAATTATCCAATCAATAATTGGCGCCATAGCAGCCATAGGCGTCACACTCAAGCTATATTGGCATAAGCTCAAGGTATTTTTTGCCAAAAAGCGACAGGATACCAGCGACTCTTCGGAAGAGGCAGGTTCCTAGCTATTCTCGCGTGACATCAGGTAGAGTGTTCGCTCAGTCCCTGCGATAGAAACAGATTCTTTTATCGAAAAATACTTACCAAAAGCAATTTCGAATCCGGACTTTGTGTACTCCGGGAAAACGTCCTTTCGAGTGGCCAGTAGACGCTTCACCTGCGAATCCGATTTTGGAACGAACTCGATAATTAGTTGCTGACAAGCAGAGTGAAAAAAAGCTGCGGCGCGTTTGAGAGGAACATTGTTAGAAATCGCGATATGATGAATCAGCGCCAGCGCCATCCCTATGTCGATTTTCTTGCGCTCTAATAGCGATGCACGTTCGGTGTTGGCCCAGCCTAGACCGGGACTCGGATTAGTGAGGTCGAGAAGTAATGGTTGTAGATTCTGTTCACGGGTATTGACTACCTCTCGGTAGTTGCGATCGACCGCAACTTCATCGATATCATGTGATAAGACAAAATAACCGGCCTGCGCCGCAAGCCGGCTAAACTTGCCAATGTTTGCGCCGAAGTCCGCCACGATGTGACCGGAACACGAACTTAGCATTTTGCTGACGGCCTGTTCCTTATCAACCATGGCTTTGTCAATGTAATTGGTGTCCTCGTAGTAGTTACCCCACTCGGTTTGCGCATACTTCCAGCTAAGTTTCTGGGTGGTTGCTAGCAGGCTTTTTACAAGGCCGCGCAATTGCAACTCACTAACGTTAACCTTCTGTGCTGATGTCCCTTCGTCTGAGTATCTTTTCTGTGTCATGGCATGAAGATGAATGTGTGCAAGCAGGCCATAGCGCAACCAGGTATTCTTTGGTAGCAGTGTGCTGGTAAGGTCTAGCGGAAGCCCGTCAATGTAGGATCGCAACAGATGTAGTGTGCGGAAATCACAATGTGCCATCAGTGCAAGTGGAGCGAGGAAATGTTGACAATACTGTCTGTAGGCTACCCATGGTGAACCTTTTTCATAGCACTCAAATGATAGTGTATCGATGAATGTTTGTTTTCCATTGTGTAGTTGTATGTTGTAGGCGCTGGCATCCTTGAGGGTCATCCCATGATCGAGAGCGGCAAGCTGAATCTCCAGCGTCAAAATGGCTGCATCCTTAAGCTGACTGAAGCACCATTCGTAGGGATAAGACACATATTTCAGTTGGTCAGGAACCAAAATCATGTGACCGTTATTGTCAGCGGGTTCTTCCTGGTGAGGTATTAGCCACTGTTTTTCGGTGAGTTGCTGATAAAGCCCTGATGACATCAATTGGTCGTAGTGCTCGGAGTAGGATGGGTTCACCATCCTGCAGTATTTCCCGTCGCGGATGAAGAGGAATCCGTTTGGGTCTCTAAAGGAAGATTCGATTGGTTCCATTAATGTCCCTGACAATGCTCTCAAGGCGGTGCAT
>MDTB01038632.1_pt1 | contig 15895 bp, 15 predicted proteins | sample 811161 | NCBI WGS metagenome assembly MDTB01 (sample SAMN05326650, study PRJNA326480) | marine metagenome | isolation source: seawater | place: Mediterranean Sea | collected 2009 | reverse complement strand
TAAGATTTCGAAGCAGTCATTTTCCTTTTACAGAGCCTAGCGCCGAGGTGGACATCCGATGCTCCTGGTCAGGAAACCAACTGAAAATTGGCGAAGGTAATGAATGGATGGAGATACTTGGAAGTGGAATGGTTCATCCTAAAGTATTGGAGGCGGTTGGCCTTGACTCTGATCAATACCAAGGCTTTGCCTTCGGAGTTGGGATTGATAGGATAGCCATGTTGAAATACGGCATTCCGGATTTGAGGTCCTTTTTTGAAAGTGATATACGGTGGCTCAAGCATTTCGGCTTCTTGAGTGGCGATTATCCTGCGTTGCATAGTGGTATAAGCAAAGGCTAGAGCTTTACAAGGAGAGAAATTAAGGATGCACGAATGAAATTTACACTTGATTGGCTTAAAGATCACTTAGAGACTGATGAGAAGCTTGATGATATACTTTCTGCTTTGACAGACTTGGGACTTGAGGTCGAGAAATGTAATAATCCAACGGATCATCTGAAAGAGTTCGTTGTGGGAGAAATAAGCGCAATTGAAAAGCATCCAAACGCGGATCGCCTAAAAGTCTGTACAGTTTTGACGGATAAAGGTGAGCAGCAAATAATTTGCGGCGCACCAAATGCAAGACAAGGGATTAAAGTCGTTGTAGCACACCCCGGAACATACGTGCCTGGAATAGATACTACTATTAAAATTGGGAATATTCGGGGTGTTGAGAGTCAGGGTATGATGTGCTCAGAACGAGAGCTCATGTTATCAGATGAACATGATGGAATTATTGAATTGGTCCAAGAAGCAGAAGTGGGTCAAAAGTATATAAATTTCGCTGATCATTTAGATGTATCTATAGAGATTGGTATAACGCCGAACAGACCGGATGCATTAGGCGTTCGAGGCATTGCGCGCGATCTAGCTGCAAAAGGTATTGGTAAGTTAAAAAATCGAGAGATCCATAAAATAACTGGGGAGTTTTCTAGTCCTATAAGTGTTAATATTGAGCCAGGTGTCTCTGCTAAGGCTTGTCCACTTTTCATTGGTCGATATATAAGGGGGGTAAGGAATAGAGAGTCTCCCAAGTGGCTCAAAGATAGGCTCCTAGCAATCGGTTTGAGACCTATTTCAGCATTAGTTGACATCACTAATTATTTTACTTTCGATCAAGCGAGACCTTTACACGTTTTTGACGCTTCAAAATTGACAGAAGAATTAACGGTTCGAAAAGCGAAAGGGGGTGAATTGATAACTGCGTTGGATGGTTTAGATTATATATTGAATGTTAACGATACTGTCATTTCAAGCGGATCTCGCATAGAATCAATTGCTGGTGTAATTGGGGGAATGAATTCTGGTTGTAACTTAGACACCCAAGACGTTTTTCTTGAATCTGCCTATTTTGATCCGGTTTCCATTGCAATGACGGGTAGAAAGTTGAAAATAAATTCTGATGCGCGATTCAGATTTGAAAGAGGGGTAGATCCCCATTTTACGCGACCAGGAATTGAACTAGCCACTCGACTAATATTGGAGGTCTGTGGAGGCTCAGCTTCAGAAATCGTTATAGCTGGGGATACACCAAAATCAGGAAATGAGATTATACTTAGGCCTGAGAGGGTAGAGAGTTTAATTGGTATATCTATTGATAAAAAAGATCAGCTGAAAATACTTAAAGGTTTGGGCTTTTTGATTCGCGAAAGAGAAAATAAGCTTGTCGTTTCTGTTCCTTCCTGGCGACCCGATGTCTTAGGTGAAGCAGATTTGGTAGAAGAAATTATTAGGGTGATCTCACTATCAAAACTTGAAGGAAAACCCCTAAAAAAGAACGGAGATGGAGTGTCTCGGCCTATACTCACCCCACATCAGAGAAGAGTGTCCACAATACGGCGGCGAATTGCGGGGGTGGGTCTGAATGAATGTATATCATACAGTTTCATTGATGAGGGAAGTGCCAAATTGTTTTTAACCGAAGGTGATTTGTCCATTTTGACCAATCCAATCAGTTCTGAAATGAGTCACATGAGGCCAAGCTTACTTCCCGGTTTGTGTCAGGCCGCCAAACGTAACCAGTCTCGAAGTTACAATGATTTAAAACTTTTTGAGGTAGGTGAAGTCTTTTATGGAAGTGAGCCAGGCCAACAAAAAACACACGCGTCGGGAATACTTTTAGGGAATTATTACCCTAAGAATTCTTATGGATCTCAGCGACCCGTCGACGCGTTTGACTCCAAAAAGGTAGCTGAACTAGTTATGTTTGAGATGGGTATAACACTTAGTAAACTTTCTCTGTCCAGAGGTGAGGTTCCAGGTTATTATCATCCTGGTAGATCAGCTGCGTTTAAGCTTGGTCCAAAGAACGTGTTATGCTTTTTCGGTGAGCTACACCCTAAAATAATGCAGTTTTACGAGCTGAAAGGTCCTTTGATGGGCTTTGAAATTTTTTTGGAAAATGCTCCGTACCCTAAAAACAAAAAGCTCGCAAGAAACTCTCTAAAACTTTCAGAGTTTCAATCAGTTGAAAGAGATTTTGCTTTTGTCGTTCCTGTTGATTGCGAAGTAGATGCGATAAGAAGAGCTATTTTAGCATCAGCCAAAGAAATAATTGTTGACGCCCGCTTATTCGACGTCTTTGAGGGTGAAGAGGCAGAAAAACAGTTAGGTCAAGGTAGCAAGTCAGCGGCGTTCACGGTAAGGCTCCTTCCAGCGGAGGCAACATTTACAGATAAGGAAATAGATAAAATTTCGTCAGTTATTATTTCTAATGTAAAAAATACTACAGGAGGGCTTCTAAGAAGTTAATTTTATTAACTCTAGCGGATTGCTATATTTTAAGCCTAAGGCCTCGGCAACCTGCTTATTTGTTACCTGTCCGTTATGTACGTTTAACCCATTTAGTAAATGAGAATCGGTCTGACACGAAGCTTTCCAGCCATAGTTAGAAAGCCTTGATATAAACGGCATGGTTACATTTGTTAGCGCTAATGTTGATGTGTTTGGAACTGCTCCTGGCATGTTGGCAACGCAGTAGTGAACGATACCATCGACAATATATATTGGGTCATCATGTGTTGTAGCTCTTGACGTTTCAAAGCAACCACCTTGGTCAATAGCTACATCAACAATAACAGCTCCCTTTTTCATTGATGATAATTGTGATCTTGAAATTAATTTTGGTGCTTTTGCTCCAGGAACGAGAACGGCTCCAATAATTAGATCGCTGTCACGTATAAGTAGTTCAATACTACTTTCATCAGGTAGAATTGTATTCACATTAGGTCCAAAAATTTGGTCAAGATTTTGAAGTCGCTTAGCTGAGGTGTCTAGCACCGTTACCTTGGCACCCATACCTGATGCTATTAGGGCTGCCTGTGTACCTACTACGCCTCCACCAATTATTAGTACATTCGCTGCAGCAACTCCAGGAACACCTGCAAGCAATTTTCCGTTACCAGAGTTAGCTTTTTGTAACGCCCATGCTCCCATTTGGGGTGCGAGCCTACCGGCAACCTGAGACATTGGCGTTAATAGAGGCAACCCTCCCTGCTGATCAGTAATTGTTTCATATGCGAATGCTGTTACCCCGCTGTTGACTAAATCAATAGTTTGTTCTCTATCTGGTGCTAAATGTAGGTAAGTAAACAAAATTTGCCCTGCCTGAAGCTTCGTTCGTTCAACTTTTTGAGGTTCCTTTACTTTTATTATGAGCTCTACACTTTTGAATATTTCATTTGGATTACTAACAAGCTTTGCTCCTGCTTTCACATATTCTTCATTTGTGAACCCAGAACCAAGACCAGCATTGGCTTCGATTAAAATTTCATTGCCATTCTTTGTCAGTTCTTTCACCATGGGAGGTGTGAGTCCGACACGATATTCATGATTTTTTATTTCTTTTGGGCACCCTATGAGCATTTCATATTTTCCTGTTAATTTCTTATTGCACTATACAATTTTTCGTTAAAACTTTATATCTAAATAGTTGACTTAAGTTCGATAATATAGAATTATATCCTATATATTTTTATTTTAGTAGGATAATATCCGTGTATAATATAGATTTAGTTGATTTAAAGATTCTGAGAATCATTCAAAGCAATGGTAGAATAGCAAATGCTGAGCTAGCGGAAAAAATCGGCCTATCTACTTCAGCATGTCACAAAAGGTTCCAACGCTTAATTGCGGAGTCAGTAATCAACAGCTTTGTGGGCTTGGTAGATCCGCGGGCACTTGATTTGAACTCAACCGTTTTTGTTGAAATTAAGCTTTCTCGACAGGTGGATGAGGTGTTGGAAGAATTTGAACGAGCAGTTAGATTAATTCCAGAGGTTTTGGAATGTCATTTGATGGCAGGTGCCGCTGATTATTTGCTTAAGGTCGTAGTGAGGGATACAGAGAATTTTGAACAGATTCACAGAAAATATTTGTCACGACTTCCAAATGTGTCAAACATGACATCAAGTTTTGCTTTGAGGAAGGTGTATAAGAGTACTGCGTTACCAATTTAAATACAATTAAAATATATCGGAAATTTTTCCAATAATGAGAAATGCTTTTCCTGTTCTAGTATTTGAAATTGAAAATACTTGTTGGTCTGTAGCTTCAGACAGTTTTTCCTTCATAAGTTGATCAAATCGCCGTATCAGGATAAAAGCTGAGTCTCTAAAAATTGTGTCCGAGCGCATACGAGCTTTAAGTTTATCAAAATGCTGTTCTATACCAATACAATCCAGTTTTTTTGCTGATACTGGGAGCTCGTTTGACGAAAAGTTACGCCAAGCTTCCACTGATGGCTTATCAAAATTCAAGTCATCGAGATAAATTCCTTGATGGGCCAAAAGATTTAAAAAGTCCTCACTAGCGCGCAGTAAGTCAGCTATTGGTTTGTTTTGATTTGCGATCTTCAAAGCTTCAAAACCGATCATATCTTTGGCATCATCCGGAAAGTTCAATGCCTTTAAAAGGATTTCCCATGTCAATTCGATATCATACACATAGGAGGTATTAGAGGTTTGTTTTTTTAAGTGCTTATTAATCTCCAGCTCAAGTTGTTCAGTATTGGTATTCTCAGTGTATTGCTCCAAATCAGGCTTGCTGGACGGTTTGACTAAATTAGTTTTAGGAAGACTAGCTAGGGTTAATCGATTAATCCGTAGTATCTTGTTCTCTAGCCGATTAGTTTTTACGACTATACCTGCCATCTGATCTTGCAGACTTGAACGTTCTTTTTGCAGGTTTTCTAGGGAAACTAGAATATAATCGTTACTTCTCTGAAGTGAAAAGATTAAGGCGACTATCCAGGCCACTATAAGTGAATAAAAAAGAAAGTTGATAATTATTGTTTTTTGAGGATCAATCTCAAAGAGATAAAATGAGCTAAAATATAAAATACCCAAAATAATAGGAGAAAAAACTTTAACATAAAAAAACACCGTTTCACCCATACCGTTTAAGAGCCGATCCCGCTAATACTTTGCTTGTTAGATAAACGTTATTTTCACAATCTCGAAACATTTTTTCCCGCCCGGCGCACTGACCTCAACACTATCACCTTCTTCTTTCCCAATGAGAGCTCGTGCCAATGGCGATCTTATATTCAACAGGTTATTTTCTATATTAGCTTCGGCTTCACCGACTATTTTGTAAGTTTTATTCTCCTCAGTTTCTTCATCAATTAATTCGACGGTTGCACCAAATTTTATAGCACCAGTCAATTTTGATATATCAATTACTTCGGCTAATGAGATTATACTTTCAAGCTCTTTAATTCTACCCTCGATGAATGATTGCTTTTCTCTTGCCGCATGGTACTCTGCATTTTCAGATAGGTCTCCATGTTCTCTTGCTTCGGAAATCGCTTTAATGATATTAGGACGCTCACTACTTTTTAAAGCCTTTAATTCTGAGTCCAATTTATTAAAACCGTCCTGTGTTAGCGGAATTTTATCCATCTAGCTTTCCTTAAACCATAAATTAAGATTAAAGTGGCATAGTCCCGTAAGCTAATATTGACTACTTTACATTTTTTTGCTGTAAGCAAAGGTAATAAAAACTTAAATTTTTTTCAAGAGTGAGGGTTAATTTTTTATATTTTTTTGTTCTTTAATTATGGTCTCACAGTTTTACAGTACTTATTAAATATTGTGTAGTAAAATTTATAAAAAAGTATCATTGACCAGATATAGGAGTATTATGAGAGAGTCTATAGAATATGATGTAGTAATAGTGGGAGCTGGACCGGCTGGATTATCAGCGGCAATAAGACTTAAACAATTAAACTCGCAAACGAATGTTGTTGTTTTAGAGAAAGGCTCCGAGGTTGGTGCCCACATATTGTCCGGAGCGGTTCTTGATCCAATTGGACTTAATCGTCTGATACCAGATTGGAGAGAAAAAGGGGCTCCAATTACCACCAAAGTTAAGAACGACAAATTTTTATTCTTGGGACCATCTGGGTCTATAAAGATACCGAATTTTCCTATGCCGCCTTTGATGAAAAATCATGGGAACTATATCGTTTCTATGGCCAACGTTTGTCGTTGGTTAGAAAAACAGGCTGAAGAGCTTGGAGTTGAAATTTTTCCTGGAATGGCTTGTTCAGATCTTATTTTTGATAGCAAAAATAATGTAGTAGGCGTGATAGCGGGCGAGTTTGGTTTAACCAAGGATCGAGAGAAAGGAGAAAATTATGAGCCTGGAATGGAGGTTCTAGGTAAATATGTTTTTCTAGCGGAAGGTGTGAGAGGATCGCTTTCAAAGCAGGTAATTGAGAAATATAAACTTAACGCAAATTCAGATTATCAAAAGTTTGGCTTAGGAATGAAAGAGGTTTGGGAAGTTAGCCCCGAAAAACATAGAGAAGGTGATGTATTGCATACAATGGGATGGCCATTAGGAAAAAATGCTGGTGGCGGATCATTTATTTACCATGCTGAAAAAAACCAAGTTTTCTTAGGCTTAGTCGTTCATCTAAACTATAAGAACCCATATCTGTATCCGTACATGGAGTTTCAGAGGTTTAAGAGTCATCCGCTAATTAAAAATTTGTTAAAGGGTGGTAAAAGACTAGCTTATGGTGCTCGGGCAATCTCGGAGGGAGGGTGGCAGTCTATTCCAAAAACATGCTTTCCTGGAGGCGTTCTTTTGGGTTGCTCGGCTGGGTTAGTTAACGTTCCTCGGATAAAAGGGAATCATAATGCGATGATTTCGGGTATTGAGGCGGCCGAAGCTGCTAACCAAGCTCTTTCTAACGGTCGTTGTAATGATGAGTTGGAGTCTTATCAGGAAAAGTTAAGAAGTGGAAGCATAGCTAAAGATCTTAAAAGAGTGAGAAACGTTAAGCCACTTTGGTCAAGGTATGGAGCTATAGCATCACTTTTTTTGGGTGGTATAGACATGTGGATTGCCAACCTGACTGGGTTTAATTTGTTTGGTACATTAAAACACGGAAATTCTGATGCTGGTTCTACCGAGACAGCAGCAAAACATACCAAAATTAGCTATCCTAAGGTAGATGGTATTATAACCTTTGATAGATCCACAAATCTGAGCTTTTCTGGAACAAACCATCAAGATGGTCAGCCTTGCCATCTCCATTTAATTGATTCGTCTATTCCCACAGTGACCAACGTACCAATATATGATGAGCCAGCCCAAAGATACTGCCCTGCTGGTGTATATGAGGTTGTGCAAGAGAAAGCAGGAGTCGCTAAATTTCAAATTAACTCTCAGAACTGTTTACACTGTAAGACTTGCGATATTAAAGACCCAAGCCAAAATATAGTTTGGTTAACGCCAAATGGTGGCGATGGACCCAATTACTCGAATATGTAATATTTGACTGATCATAAAATAACACTAGTGAGTAACCTGCGCTTATCACTGAACAAATATACGCAACTACGTCAACTAAATCAGAGAAAGCACTTATGACCGGATTAAAGTTAAATTTTCTTCGTAAGACGTTATCAACAGTTTTAATATTACTAATTTTTTCTATTCGATGTGATGCTTTTTCTGGCAACTATCTTTCGGCTTTGGTTGCATTAAAAAATAATGACTTTGAGAAAGCTGCCAGTAGTTATGCTTTAATGCTTGAAAGCGGTATAACGGACGAGGAAATCATTCAAAATGCGATAGTGTTCTCTATTATTGCTAACAATTTTGATTTAGCCACACAAATAAAAGATTGGGTCGATATAAAAATTGTTAAAGCACCGGCTTCTCACATACTCACATTAGCAAATGGCATAAAAACAGGTGATTATGATGGTGCTAAAAAAAGGTTGACTGATTCTTTGGACGTCTATCCTGAATTTGTTAAGATTTTGCTACTTGGTTGGTGTGATGTTGCAAATAACAAAATTAATAAAGGTATAGAGAAGTTTGGGTCTTTAGGCGAACAATCTGAATACTTGTCCTCTTTCAATATAGCCTTAGCTTACGCAATGAAAGGTGATTTTGGCAGATCTGAGCAATATTTAAATCAAATTGATCGCAAGAATAACACGTTAACGGATCGACAGTTTCTTGCGCAAGTACAGATTTATTCACAAAATGATAAAAATGATTTTGCAATTGAATTAATAGAGGAAAGAAGTAAGACAACAGATGGAGTTCTTTTTCTTAAGGAATTAAGAGAATTAAAATTGGGTACAAGACTTAGCTTTGATTCCTACAAATACTTGGAAGACGCCTTTGCAGATGTGTTTTACCTAATGGGAACAGTTGGTAATGTTGAAACGAAAAGCCGTTTGGCATATATTTTTTATACACAATTGGCCAAACATATTGCCAAAGATAAAAACTATTACGATCTAAAGGTAGCCCAATTTTTTGATCGAATTGGTTCTTATCAAGTTGCTTTGAGATCGTATGAAAGAGTAACTTATACGAGCCCCTTTTTTTTAAGAGCTCAGTTAGGTCGTACAAATATTCTTATAGATAATGAGCAAACAGATGATGCAGTTCTAAATTTGGAAAAGCTTTTAGATCAAGGATTCAAAGAGTTTGTCGTTTACAATACTTTGGCGACTATTTTTAGAGGTGAAGAAAATTACAACGAATCTATTAAGTATTACAACTTTGCGCTTGAAAGTTATAGTAAAGATAGGCCATTAAACGCATGGGCGACTTTTTTTCTTAGAGGCATAACATATGACCGTTCTGGCAGATGGTTAAAAGCAAAAGCTGACTTTGATATAGCCCTAGAGCTTTATCCAAATCATCCTGAAGTTCTTAATTATTTAGGCTACAGTTTAATTGAGAGAAACGAAAATTTGGATCAAGCCTTAGGCATGATTAAAAATGCTATTAAGCAAAAACCTGAGAGTGGTTACATACTGGACTCACTAGCTTGGGGGCTATTTCGTCTGGGTAGATATGAAGAATCTATAATCCCTATGGAAAAAGCCATCAAATTGGAGCCTCATGACCCAATCATTAATGATCACTTTGGAGATATTCTTTGGATGATTGGAAGAAAAAGAGAGGCTAACTTTCAGTGGAAGCGAGCACTTTTATTCGGACCTACATTAGAAAACAAAAAAAAGATTGAGCAAAAACTTAAGTCAGGGATAATAGATTTATAATTTTCAGCAGAAAATGTGACTGGAATATGTAACTTGGAAATAAAAAGCAGTTTTGATTTTAGAGTAATGGCAAGGGCGAAGGTCAATCTTGCTCTTCACGTCACTGATCAGTTGTCAAATGGCCTTCATCTTCTTGATAGTTTGGTAGCTTTCCCAAATATTGGCGACGAATTGTTTTTTCAAAAATCTGATAGACTAACTTTACTGGTGGATGGTCCGTTTGGCAAAGCACTGTCAAATGATAGTAAAGCATCAAGCAATTTAGTTTATCGAGCAGCGAGTCTTATTAAAAAACCAGGCGATGGTGCTCACATAAGACTTAAGAAAAATCTTCCGCTAGCGTCGGGAATAGGGGGTGGATCCTCAGATGCCGCGCAGACATTAAAGGCGCTTTCAAAAATCTGGAGTCGACCGATGCCTCAGGTTGATGAACTCCTAAATCTTGGCTCTGATATCCCAATTTGCCTCTCCAATAGCTTTCAGCGGTTAGGAGGGATAGGCGATATTGTTGAGGTGATACCCTCACCGCCCCCAATCTGGATTGTTTTAGTAAATCCTGGTGTCCAAGTTTCAACCTCAAAAGTTTTCAAGTGTTTGAAGTCGAAAAAAAATGCACCTTTAGAGGATCTGACTGATATGAGCAACCAACATTCTTTCTGTGCCTATCTGAGTAGGCAAAGAAATGATTTGGAAGTTGTCACTCGTGACTTAGTTCCAGAGGTAGGATTACTTTTGGATTTGTTTGAAAAAAATGAAAGCTGCAAGTGTTTTAGAATGTCTGGATCAGGAGCAACTTGTTTCGGCTTGTATTTTGATAAAGAATCAGCTGAGAGTGAAGTTAAGCGAATAAAAAAAACTTTCCCCCACTATTGGGTTGAGGTAGGCGAGTTATTCTCATCTAACTCTTGAAACGACGAATTGGGTCAAATCAGAAAGTAAGTTATTCATGTCTCCGTTGGGCAAATATTGAAGTTGCAATTTTGCTTTTTTAGCCCATTTTATCGCTTCTTGGCGGGTTTTATCCAGTGAACCATCAGTCTCGAGAATTTCTCTTGCCTTATCAAAGTCATATTTGTTTTGCTTTCCTGTCACAAATGTTCGTTTCCAAAATTCATGGGTTTTAGAATTTTTAGTCTCAAGTGATTTAATGACCGGAAGAGTAATTTTTCGTTCCCTAAAATCATCACCCACATTTTTACCGAGATTTAGCTTTAATCCAGCGTAGTCCAGAAAGTCATCAACAATTTGGAAACTTATCCCAATCGCTTCTCCAAAATATCGCAAAGCATTTATTTCACTGGCTTTTGCATCTGCGATTATACCGCCCACCTCACAGGCAGATGCAAATAATGTAGCTGTTTTCCCCCTAATTACTTGCATATATTGCCTATTTGTAACCTTTAAGTTTCTTGCTAATGACATTTGGAGCACTTCGCTTTCGGAGATTTCAGCTGAGGCATCTGATAATGATTTTAACACTTTTAGAGAACCAGTTTCGACCATAAGTTGAAAGGCTCTTGAAAACAAATAATCGCCTACCAACACTGATGATTTGTTGTCCCAGAGAAGGTTTGCGGTTGGTCTGCCTCGTCTTTGTAAGCTCTCATCAATCACATCATCGTGTAGGAGTGTGGCAGTATGAATAAACTCCACCACTGCCGCCAAGTGAATGTGATAGTTGCCTTTATAGTTACAAAGGTTTGCTGAGGCCAATGTTAATAATGGCCTTAGTCTTTTACCTCCTGCATTTATCAGATGATTGGTCAGTTCATGGATCACAGGAGCTTGCTCTGAAAACATACGTTTGTTTATAAGCGAATCTACGGTTTCCATATCTCCACTTAGTATTTCATGTAGATCATTAAAGGGGTTCGTTTCCAAAATTTTACCTTTCTAAGCTCGACGCATTACTATTTGCCCTATATTGTCAAAATATGGAAGCAGTTTTAATCACCACAGATATTGTACAGATAAATTTAGCGAAAAGCTTATTATCGTCACATGATATAGATTTCTATGCTTTCGATGAGTATATTTCGTGTGTTGAGGGTTCAATCAATATTTTTCCAATAAGACTAATGGTTCCTTTCAGTGAGTCAGCGAGTGCAAAAAGAATATTAGAGGATTTTGGGTTGGAGGTATCATGAGTGATAAGAAAATTTTAGATTACACCAGTTTAGACAGCTTTTTAGGAGGGAAAGTTGCATTGCATCAACCAATTAAAGGATATCGAGCAAATATTGATTCAGTATTACTAGCATCCGCGGTAGACGCTGAAAAAGGACATACTGTCTTGGAGCTTGGGTGCGGTGTTGGGACTGTAAGTCTATGCTTAATGGCACGAGTTAATGGAGTTAATGTTGTCGGTGTGGAATTGCAAAGCTATTATGCGAAATTGGCTAATTACAATTTTAGGAAAAATGGCGCCCAAGGGAATATTTTAGAGTGTTGTATAAAACAGATACCATCGGAGTATAAACAGATCGACTATGACCGTGTGATACTTAACCCTCCGTACAATAGAATATCAAAAAAAGAAACAATAAAAAAAACTCCGGTAGAAATAGCAAAAAAAGAAATTGAGCTTTGTTTAGACGATTGGTTGGATACGGCAATAACACGCTGTGCCCAAAAAGGAAAAGTGGTAATTATTCATAAGACCGAACGATTAAGTCAAATTCTTAAACTCTTTGACAGAAGGTTAGGTGGCGTAATAATACGTCCAATAGCTTCAAAAAAAGGAGAAGCTGCTAAAAGAATACTATTATGCGGGGAAAAAGGAAGTGCAGCACCTCTACAGATTCTTCCGACATTTCACATTCATCGGGGAATTACGCGAGATGATTTGAGCACAAATTATACCGTTAAAGCTGAAGGTATTTTAAGGCATGCTAAAGGTCTTGATTGGACATAAGAAAATTAGTGACAAATACTGATTTTTGTTATGTACTACCTTTATTAGATGTTTTTAATTTTTGGGAGAAATGTATGAATATAGAAAAGCATTTAGAACAATTGAGGCGAAAACATTTTGAGTTGCAAGAAATGATAGATTTAGAGCAAAAACGGCCGTCAGTCTCGCACATAAGGCTAACTAACTTGAAGAAACAGAAGTTAAAGCTGAAGGATCGAATAGAGAAATTTGAACAAGTTATAACCTATAACTAGTCGGAAATTTCGTTCAGGGATTTAAAGCGGTAAGTATAGTTTGGGTTATAAGCTTATTATCAACTTCTTTTCTTAACGTTTCAAGTGCATCGTTCGCAACACTGGGAGGAAAGCTATTTTCACTTTTCCTTACTTTTATCAAATCTGAGACGTAACGATGTGTCAACTCTGGATGACTTTGTAACGAAATTGCATACGGATGGTTTAAGTCACCGTAGGCTAGCAGAGCAAATTTGCAGAATTTGGATCCAGCTATATTAGTCGAGTCTAATGGAGGAACAACTACTTGGTCTTGATGTATTGCAAAACTGGAAAATGAACTTCCTATTACGTTGTTCCAATCTAGTTTTCTTTTCATTTTGTATTCGTGGACACCCAGGCACCAACCATGCTCAAATTTTTTAACTGATCCACCCATCGCATCCGCTAATATCTGATGACCAAAACACACTCCAAATAGTGGTATGTTTCTTCCTATGCATCTTAAAATAAAATTCTTAAGTGGGTCTATCCAAGAAAGACCATCATACACTCCATGTCTTGATCCACTAATAATCCAAAGATCACAGTCCATAGGGTTTTTGGGAAACTGGCCTTTCAAAATGTTTATTACATTGAAATTTGGAGCGCCATATAAACCAGATATGAGACTCGCAAACATGTCTCCATAAGAGCCATACACCGGTTTCAATTTGGCGTCCACTTCTCCAGTTTCTAATACGCCTATACGCATGGTAAACCCTAACAATTTAATTGATGTTATCCAGCTTTATAAGACAAAAAAAGGATTTCTTCTATTGATTTTAGTAAGCCTCTACGCATAAAGCTATTCCCATACCCCCTCCAATACACAATGTTGCAAGCCCACGTTTGCTTTTGCGATGCTGCATTTCATACAAGAGCGTAGTTAAAATTCTGCATCCCGAAGCGCCAATTGGATGACCAATTGCTATTGCTCCTCCATTAACATTTACTATTTCGGGGTCCCAACCCATCTCCTTATTTACCGCACAGGCTTGCGCTGCGAAGGCTTCATTGGCCTCAATGATATCAAGATCTTTTACTTTCCAATCAGCTTTTTCCAAGGCTTTTTGACTTGCGTAAACGGGACCCATTCCCATAATTTTTGGATCTAGACCTACCGAAGAGTATGAGACAATACGTCCTAATGGTGATAATCCCCTTTTAGTAGCTTCATTTTCGGTCATAAGTATTACCGAAGCAGCCCCATCATTTAGCCCTGAGGCATTCCCAGCAGTTACCGTTCCATCTTTTGCAAAGGCGGGGTTCAATTCCTGTAAACTTTCAAGTGACACATTACTTTTAATGTATTCATCCTGATCGACTTCGACAATTTGGCCCTTTTTCTTTACGGGGACGGGAACAATCTCATTTAGGAAACGACCCTCTTTCTGAGCTGTGGATGCTTTTTCTTGACTTCTTTGGGCAAAAATATCTTGATCTTGCCTGCTAATTTGCCATTTTTGTGCTACATTTTCTGCTGTGACGCCCATATGATATCCATTAAAAGCGTCCCACAAGCCATCCTTAATCATAGAGTCTGTGAATTGAAAGTCACCCATTCTACTTCCTATTCTTAAATTAGCTAAGTGGGGCGCCAGACTCATATTTTCTTGCCCGCCTGCTACTACTATATCAGCATCCCCCAACTGTATATGTTGGCATCCTATCGCGACAGATCTCAGTCCTGAGCCACACACTTGATTAACGGTCCACGCTGGTGAGCCTATTGGCAGGGTTGCCTGAATGTGAGCTTGTCTGGCTGGGGTTTGTCCTTGGCCAGCTGTCAAAACTTGACCTAGAATCGTTTCTGATACTTCAGCACTGTCAATTCCACTTCTTTTAACAGCTTCTCTTATTGCTACACTACCAAGATCATGTGCTGGTATCTTTGAAAAAGCGCCGTTGAACGTACCTACTGGTGTTCTAGCTGCTGATGCGATGACTACATTTCTCATTTGACCACCCAATTATATGAGTTTGCTTGTGGCAACGATTCCTAAATAGTTTTTTATGCTATGTCACGAGGAAATTTTTCTACACTAATCCTTTTGATATTTATTTGGTAAAATGTATCCATTGCGAATGGACCCTTTGGCTACATTTCTCTCATTAACTCATAAGGTCCTTGACGTCTTGCAAGTAAAAATGAGCAGTAAACCTTTGATATCACTTTGCAACTAATACGCGTTAATTCTCAGTTAGTTTTTTTTTGGTCTAAAATGGATCTGATTAATTTAATAGCCGGTGGTGAATTCCAGTTGGCACCCCCTATAAGTCTTCCAATTTCGTTTGATTGTTGATCAATAATAATAGATGTAGGAAGCCCAATTATACCAAGCTCAGATGCAGCTTCGCCTTTTGGATCTCTATAGTTCTGTAAATTTGATAGTTTATTATCTTTCAGGAAAGTGGCTATCTTTTTCTTTGATTGTCGACCAGAGGCAATTATAATCACGGAAAAATCCTCAGAGTTAATTGTATTTACCAGTTTATTCAGTGAAGGCATTTCCTCCAGACATGGAGGGCACCATGTAGCCCAAAAGTTGATTATGACTACCTCTCTCTTATTTATTAGTGTTGCGTTATCTGGGCTATCTGACAATAATGCGGTGATGTCCGAAACTTGCTTTTTTGTGTCATGAATTATCAAGTTCTTCATGGCTCCATACAAATACTGGGAATATTTTTTTGAATGATTTTCCTCTTGAGCGAAACTGAGGTTTGCATAGATCAAAAACGTGGCGTATATCAAAATTGTAGTTATTTTCATAATTTCTGGCTATCGTCATTTAAATAATTAAAATGGTTAACAGTTATGACAAAAAAGACAAAGTCAAATTTAATTTGGGGTGGAAGATTTTCGAGCGCTCCAGACCAGTTAATGAAGTCAATCAATTGTTCTGTTGATTTTGATAAGCGACTATACAAACAAGATATTTCTGCGTCTATTGTTCATGTTAGGATGCTCGTTGAGACAGAAATCATTAGTTCAATTGCGGGATCTGAGATTGAAAGTGGGCTTAATACTATTTTGAAAGAAATAGAGGATGGAAAGTTTGTTTTTAAGCAAGAGTTAGAAGATATTCATATGAACATAGAGAGTAGACTTTATGATTTAATTGG
>MDTB01142727.1_pt1 | contig 15896 bp, 10 predicted proteins | sample 811161 | NCBI WGS metagenome assembly MDTB01 (sample SAMN05326650, study PRJNA326480) | marine metagenome | isolation source: seawater | place: Mediterranean Sea | collected 2009 | reverse complement strand
ATGCTTTTACTTTGCGCTTTGCGCTTTGCTCTTTGCTCTTGGCACTTGGCACTTGGCACTTGGCACTTGGCATTTTCACAATGAACTATTGCTCAATCCGATAGCCAGTCGCTCCAGTCAGTCCTGCGCAATTGCACACCCTAGCATCCCTCAGGTTACCTTCCCCGACGGCCCTGAACACTCAACGGAGTTTTTTTCGGGTAATCCTCTGTGAGTCAAGCTACTGGATCACTGCCTCCTGCTAATCTTCCGCTTTCTAGGACTTCGATGTTAGGCGCCAACACTTTCATGCTCCAGTTGAGATCCCAAACAAAAGCAGAATGTTAACCCCGCCAGCCCAGCGAGCCCGGCCGCCACCATAAAGGGAACCGCATAACTTCCTGACCAGCCAAACAGCCATCCCAAAAGACCAGGTCCAGCAGCAACACCTAGAACGCTAAACAGATTCGCCCAGGAAAAGAGCCGACTGTAACTCCGTAATCCGTAGCGTGCGGCAATGATCAAAGGCTGCAGCATTAATAGGTTACCCACGGTGATACCGAGTATCGCCAATCCCAAAAGCATCCCAGCAATCGTTTCGCTCAGACTGAGCAGCCCCAAGGAAAATGCCTGGGCCAACATCATCACCAAAGTGAAACCCTGTACCGGTAGTTTGTCTAACAAAAATCCTCCTGCCAATCGTCCAATGACACTGGCCAGGGGTAACATTGTCAGAGCGATTGCCACCCATTGCTCGGGAAGTCGCTGAGTTATCAGCCCATATTGATGAGCAATGGCGCCAACCTGAGAAGCCATAAGGCAGATGTACGAAAGATTGAACCAAACAAAGAATGGGTCTTTCACGGCGACTGCGAAGTGAACCCCATCCTGCGCAGCGGGAGTCTCCTGCCATGCAGCGCCATCCGGCATGAGCCCCAAGTCAGCGGGGAAAGATCGAAGCAACCAAAGCGTCACGGGCACCACTCCCAGGAGGTACAGCAATGCTTGAAACGAGGCCGCCCTTGGCAGCCCGAGGTCCCCGACCCAATAGGCCGAGATCGGCGTAATCAACATTCCACCCACCGAAAGCCCGGTTGAGGCAATCGATAACGCTCTGGCGCGCTGAATCACAAACCAGCGAGAGATCAGGGTTGTTGCTGGCAAAAGTCCAGAGGCGCTAAAACCGAGACCGAAGAGCGCATAAACACCGTAGAGTTCCCAAGTTTCCCTGATCGAGCCAATGCACCAAAGACCAAATGCCGCCAGCAAAGCGCCAGGGACAATGATCCAACGGACATCAAATCGGTCAAGCAGTGGCGCAAGCCCAAGGCCCGCAATACCGCTGACCACGAAAAACACCGATACCGCGGAGGAAGCCACCTCGATGGTATAACGACCGGTCGCCGCCAAGGACTGAATCAGCACCGCATGGTTATAAAATCCCAGCCCTGAACTGAACGCTAATATGACGAACAATCCGGCGACCAGTCTCCAGCCATAAAACATCGGTGCACCGCACTTTTTGGGCACTGTAACATAGGAATGGCACTGCCTGGGGTCTGGCTATTTGTGATAACCTTTACCCGCACCAAGATTAGGATGTCACTATTTACCGCTGGATTATCCTTTTTGGTGTCTGGAGCTGCTATCTCGCATTTGGACTCACAGCAACCAGCCTCGCGCCGCTCGTTCCCTTGATCGAGGCAGACCTTGGAATCTCACACACTGCGATGGGCAGCATCATGGGGATTTGGCAGCTCACCTATATTGTGTTTGCGGTGCCCGGCGGTATGCTTTTAGATCGCGTCGGATCACGGTACGCATTAACCCTCGGCGTTCTTTTTATTGGCCTATCGGCGCTGCTCCGGGGCGTTGCCGAAGACTACATGAGCATGCTCCTAGCGGTGATGCTCTTTGGCGTGGGAGGACCCATTGTGTCGGCTGGCGCGCCGAAAATCATTACCCGTTGGTTCCACGGACAATCTCGCGGGCTGGCAATGGGAATCTACATGACAGGGCCCGCAATCGGTGGCATTGTTTCGCTGACGCTGACCCACTCTTTTTTACTTCCTATTTTAGATTCATGGCGTAACCTAATGACTTTAAACGCAATAATAGCAATTTCTATTGCGGTAGGTTGGTACTTGATCGCGACCAATAGCCGTATGCTTGCCTCTGAAACCCTTAATCAAACAGATCCGACACCGCAGTTTCCAGCGATTAAAGCGCTGCTCCAACAACCCGCGGTGAGAATCATCTTGCTCATGAGCATCGGTGTTTTTCTTGTCAATCATGGTCTCAATAATTGGCTACCCGAAATCCTCAAAAATACCGGTATGACCCTGATCGAAGCAGGATACTGGGCAGCGATTCCAACGGTCATCGGTATTCTGGGGTCACTCACCATTCCCCGACTAGCGACGCCAGGGCGACGGTTTCCCATTTTGCTCGCTCTGACCGCACTCGCGGCTTTGGCCACGCTCCTGCTTCAGTTCAGCGAAACGCCGCTTCAATTCAGCGGGCTGTTGCTTCAGGGCATTGCCCGTTCCAGCATGATGACCGTCCTGATACTGACTTTGGTCGAATTGCCGGGAATCGGAGAGAAAAATGCAGGGTTGGCAAGCGGGTTGTTTTTTTCCGCCGCTGAAGTGGGCGGTGTTTTGGGTCCGGTTACCCTAGGTCTTTTCTACGATGCGACTGGTAACTTCACCCTGGCATTGGCCACACTGACCCTCGTCTGCCTGGTTTTGTTGATCGCAACGGCTCATTTAAAGAAGATTTCAGAACAACGCCCGAATCAACCCAAAAGTATCGCACCCTGAGCCCTTCTATCGGATCGGATTACCCACGTTAAACACCCCGCCTGGGTAATCCCTACCAGGAACCCGCTCTTGTTCGGGTGGAAATTCGACACGTTTGCGCCGAAAGTAGGTCTCTCGGTGGTCACCCTCCCTGGCCTTGGCGTAAGTTGCATAGATTGCGCGTCGAGGAAGATTCGTCTGATTCGCCCCGGAGCGATGGGGAAGAAAACCATCAAAAATCATCACATCGCCGATGTCAGTAGGCTGCGGCATCCATGACAGACTTGCTTCTGTTTGAGCATCCAACGTCAGGTCAGCAGCTTGGGGTAAACGCCGCTGCCGTCCAGAACCCTGCCCTACTTCCAGGCAGCCGTTCTCAAGCGTACTGGGATCTAAGCTCAACATAATAGTGACGTGTGCACTCTGACCAAACAAATCGAAGGCCGGGGCGTCCTGATGCGCCTTAAATCCCCGCCCCCCGGGGAGTTTAAAGTTGATCTTCTCTTTAAACAAAACCGCTGGCTCACCCAAACACTGGCTGGCCAAGTTCAGCCAAGCGGGCCCCTCCAGCAATTCGGACAGTCGCGGTGCATCATCGAGCAAGTACTCCATCCGGCATGGCATTGAGGCACCCCCAACGGACTGCTCAAAGTAGGTCATCCAGCGCGCCGGGCCCTTATGCGCTGCCAGCGTTGAAATTTCTTCTATTAAGAGCGTAATCGCATCAGCCGGCAGCCGTCGCTTAAGGACCGCAAACCCGAGCGCATGAAAGTCAAGCAAAAGACGATCATCAAGCCGCTGTGCTTGTAGGTGATTCGAAAGGATTGCTTCAAACTGCACCAGCGGTTTTTGTGGCCGCTGAACGCGCTTTGCCGCTTCATCGAATTGTCGTAATTGAAGCGCCTCACAAAAAAAAGGCGATGACTCAAAACCCTTGCATTCAAGCGGAGTCATCGCGCCGCCTTGAAACGCTAAAGTCCGCTTGCTGGCGGGGCTCAGCATCCCGGCGTAGGACGCGTCCTTCGCGACTCGATAACGTTTTGCATCGACATGCAATCCAACCAACTCTGCAACGACCGATGAAAACCCGAGTGTATTGAGATAGTAAGCACCGAGCCGCTCATGACCGCGAACCCCGTATCGGCCCATTTTCTCGCTGTGCTGATATTGCAAATGGCCGATATCGTGCAGTAGCGCACTCAGAATCACCGCCTCCGAGGCACCCGCCCCCAGCGCAGCCTCAGCGGCTTGCGATGCGTGCGACCATTGACTCACTGGCTCACCGATATAAGCTTGCTGGCCCTCAATCTCAAAAAGCGCGATCAAACGCTCGATTGCCTCCATCATTCTGCGCTCGAGAGATCCAAATCATTGCGTAAGATAAATTTTTGAACCTTTCCCGTCGCGTTGCGAGGTAATGCATCAGTAAACACGACGTATTTGGGCTGTTTGAACCGGGCCAACCGATCACGCGTGAATTGTTTAATCTCTGCTCCAGTCATCCCTTGGTTGGCCTGCAGAGCGACCACAGCACAACCCACCTCTCCCCACTGCTCATCCGGCACACCAATCACCGCAACTTCACGAATCTGGGGAAGCTCATAGAGGACATTTTCAACTTCTGCCGGGTAGACATTTTCGCCGCCGGAGATATACATGTCTTTCAGTCGATCTTCGATAAAAATGTAACCTTCCTCATCGCGACTGGCGATATCCCCCGTTCTCAGCCATCCGTCAACGAATGTCTCATCGTTGGCATCCTGTCTGCGCCAATACCCAGGCGTAACAACAGGACCTCGACACCAAAGCTCACCTGACTCCGATGGCGCAGCATCTGATCCATCTTCTTTCACAATCCGGATCTCGGTGTGACGTAGGGCTCTGCCGGCAGAACCCACTTTCCCGGGAACATCGTCGTAACCGAGAATGCAGCAACTGGCCATATTCTCGGTCATACCGTAACCTTCTTGAATGACCAGGCCTCGCTGATACCACCAATTCACCAGCACCTCAGGGACGGCTTCCGCGCCAGCGATGCAGACCTTCAGGCCATCGAATGTCGCCTCAGCGTTGCCCGGGTGATCTCGCAATGCATTGAAAATTGCGGGCACACCCAAGAAATGCGTAATTCCTAGGGCTTCATCTGAAAAAGCGTTCAGCGCTAAGCCGGGATCAAAAGTGCGCATAATCACCGCAGTGCCACCGTAGAACAGCGCCGGGCAGGTAAAAACTTGTAAACCGCCAATGTGGAACAAGGGCATCACTGCTAGACCCACCATATCTGGGTTGCAGTACATACTGCTGGCATTCACTTGAGCCCAAACCATCATGCCGTGGGTCATGATGACCCCCTTCGGCAAGCCAGTGGTTCCGGAAGAATACATCAACATACACTGATCTTCTGGCTTGAGCGGCACCATCTCTAGGATCGGAGTCAGCCCAATGATCGCCGATTCAAACTCGGATTCAGCGCCCCTTCCCTCAGTACTGACAAGATGTGGGATATCAACCGTGAGCGCCTCCACAGTCTCTGACAATTCGCCATCGAAAATAACCACAGAGGGTTCTGCATCGCCGATAATAAAATCGAGTTCGGGCGCCGTTAGACGAAAATTAAGCGCCAGATGAACCGCTCCGATGCGCCAAGTTGCAAACACGATGTCCATGGTATCCAATGAATTGAGTGCAAGCACACCCACCCGATCGCCAGGCCCCACGCCCAGATTTTGCAGCCAAGTCGCTACGCTTCCAACCCGATCATGCATCTGCGCATAGGTACAGCGTCGCTGAGAGGGTAACTCAATCATCGCCGTATGCCCTGGTCTACTCGACGCGTTATAACCTATCCAATCAACAATCATTCCTGCCATGATATTCTTCGTCTCCTTCCCATACTTTTAATTTGTTGTGGCAATTATCAATAACAATCATCAATAGCAACCATCAATAACAACCATCATTAATCGCGTTCGATCATCTGATGTGTCCATCAAGGTTCAATCATCTCTGTTTCAGCACTTCCTGCACGTTGATTTCAGAGACATCAACGCTGGCCGAGTCGATCATAGAACAACGTCAGAACGCCCTAGGTTTTACAAAGTCAAAGCGCCGCACCCATGCTGTTTTAACAACATGCTCTAAACCACGGTAACTGCTTCTCGATCTAAGGCAGCTGTCTTTAGACCGGAAAAGGAGTAGTCTACACTACGTCCGTAAAACGCGAAAAACCTCAAAGGCTTCAGTCAATGAAACCGGTTACCCTCCATTACCTCGATCATGATGAATCGATCCTACCCCACCTGGAAACACTCCAGGACGGGCGTCAAGCGCTCGCACAATTGGATTTTTCGGAAGTGGGATTTACCCTTCAGCGCCACCGTTCGAGCATCACAGACTGGCGTGATGAAGAAGCAATCAATCGCACTCACCAACGTGAAATCATGCAACTCGCTCAACGATTCTCCCACTGTGATGCGGTCATTGGATACCCAGCGATCCTCCGAGGACCTGCTGAAGCCAGCCGCCATGACGATCTCCTTCCAATCCAAATCGCGCATTCAGATTTCACGGACGATTATCGGCCGATGGTTCTCAATCCGGCTCGGCCTTATGGCGCCTTCTTCGCGCCTTGTCTGGAAGCCGCGGGGATCAGCTACAGGGAACTCAATGCTGCAAAACGACTTTTAATGCTCCAATTTTGGCGGAATACAGGCCCAGTAAATCCTGATTTCCCCCTAGCCATTGCGGACGCCCGATCGGTCCCCCACCATGCGCTAGAACGGCGCACCGTCAATGAATACGCTGGAGAGACTCTGGCGTTCGAGACCTTTTTACTGAAGCCGCCGAATCAAAAACAAGCCTACCGGTGGTATACCTTCCCCAATATGACCCAGGAAGAAGTGCTGATTTTTAGGACGTATGACAGCCGCCAAGAAGAGCGCGGACTGCCCTATTGGACACCCCATTGTGCCTTCGCCAATCCTGACCCAGCATCAGCGGAACAATTTCGCACCAGCGTTGAAATGCGGGTGCTTTGTTTATTTTACTGAGTTCGCTCAGCCAGGTCTCTGGCCCCTATTTCGCCATTTAGCTCTGAGTAACATCGCTGACCTGTCCCTAACTCTGACCCGGGTCATTGCCCTGTCTGAGTTCAAATGCGCAACCGATCAAGATCATCCTTTCCCGAACCCGTTCGCTTCAATCAGACTGGAATCTCGCAGAAATCGTTCAGGAGAATCTCTTGGGTTACTGTTGCATTGCGGTGGGCACCGGCGCACCACGACGGCATGACCATCGAATAAAGCCCACTGCCTCCCGCGACCAACACGATGATCTGGCTCGGATCGTGAAAACAGCGTCTAAAGGATTGAGACTTTGACTCCCTTGCAAATCCTGGATTGACTTCGCGTATCGCTTCAGCTGTATGACCACAGCGCTCGAACAATGCTTGACAAATGTCTGACCGAGACATCCCCCCTGCTTCAAGAATGGCCGCATGTTCTGGGTTCAGGATCACAGTCGCTGCACCGCCGGTGAGAATGGCATTATTGGTGGCTAGGTTACCCAAACTAATTGCCAATACAGCAAGTAAGCGCAAATGGTCATCGGGACTATCCGCATCACCTGAGTACATGACCGAATGCGGCGCCTCCGCACCTAAAACCGTCACAGCACTCTGCTCGGTATCGTACCCAAGCGCGACATGCAGCGGTTCGAAGGGGCTCGATTCCTGATCCTCGGCCAGACAGTAGGTAAATTTTCCCGGATGTCCAAGAAGCGCCATATCCGAGACACCCGGTTTAGCCCCACCAATATTGCGCATCGCGAGTCTCACCGCCCGACCGATACTTGCATTGGCTCTGAATCCAGGCCCAAGCGCACCAAATCCGCTAGCAATGCCGCCGCAAGCAAAGCGCGCTGGACCATTCACAATGATCAGAGGCGCTGTACAGTGAGTGGTGGCCTGCATTTCGGTGAGATCAAATTCCGGCTGTAAGATCGCGTTGATCGCTGCCAAGACAACTGGCATATGGTCTGGTAGACATCCAGCCATCACCGCTGATATCGCGATTTTCTCAACCGTCGCCGCCCCACCCCCAGGACCCATTTCACCTAAAACTTGCGCCCCTTGCAGCCCAGTCGCGAGGACCAAACGATCCACTCGCTCGGCTGTAGGAATCACCACGGGTAAGCCATCCGTCAGACCTTGGTTGTGGAGCATCTCAAGCGCCTCGGTTTCATCCGCGGCCTGCAGCATCTGGGTCATGTGCTCAAAGCCTCTAACATTGAGTCCGTCAGTCTCTCAGCGACTTGCAACATTCGCTCCTGGCCGGTTCCTGCGATGGGATGCGGTAATTTCAGTCTGGGTATATCGGGCATACCCAGGGAGGTCGCCACAAAATCCCCTTGAGGCCAAAATGCCTCTGTGACCAATGCCAGTGCTGGAAGTCCACGTCGCGCCATCGCAATGCCGTCACTCACGGTGCCGGTTGTGCAACTGCCTCAGTGCCCGTAGGCAGCAATTAGCCCGTCACACTGCTCAGAAATGTCATGGAGCAGGGGTTCCGGTGCGCTCACCGAGGCATTACCTTTATCAAACCTTGCAATCTTTAGCTCGGGTTTTCTCTTCTTCAAAACCGTTTCAACCGCATCCAAAAAGGCCACTGAGCCAGGAAAACCATTGGCTAAAAGACCAAGGGTCACTGTCGCATCCCCAGCCAGGTCTAAGGAAAGATCGTAGGGCGTTGCGGCTTGAAGTCGCTCGCCCTCTGGATGATGAAATTCAATCATGACAAATCCATCGATGAAGTGGACTTTCATCATGCCATCGCCTAGGAGTTTTTCCCAGAGAAGGGCTCAGATGTTTTCTTTCTAACTTCGTCGCCCCAGGTCCTCTGTGACAAAACGAGCGAAACCTTTAAAGATGCACGACAGAAAGGCGACCCATTCTATGACTCACGCTGACGACTCAAGCCCATGACACATCAAGCACTGAGTGGCACAATTACCCAGTTAATCGCATTGAAATAACCCATCCCATTCACTGGAGCTCGACATGACCGAATCAACCACCCACAGCACTGAAAGCACGAGCGTGAATTTCTTTCTCGACGGCAACTTCCGCCCCGTGGCTGAAGAAAGGGATGCACAGGATATGACGGTCATCGGCACCCTCCCAGATGATCTTGCGGGCACTTTCCTCCGCATTGGCCCAAACCCAGTACACATTTTTTCCGAAGAGAAGTATCACACCTTCGATGGCGATGGAATGATCCACGCCATCGAATTTGAAAGAGGTACCGCCCGCTATCGGAATCGATTTGTCCAAACCGAGGGCTTCAAACTCGAGCAAGAACGCGGCGACTGGGTCTACAAGGGCATGAATTCCATGATGGATCCCTCTCCGTCCCGGGTTCCTGAAGGCGCGCCATCAAGTAAGAATCTCGCCAATACCGCCTTCGTCTATCACAACAAGACCCTGTATGCGCTACATGAACCCTCTCAACCCACCATTGTTGCGCTTCCTGGGCTTGAGACCCTTGGTGCAACAGACTTCGGCGGTAAACTTAAACACCCCTTCTCCGCCCACCCCAAAGTAGACCAACAGTCCGGCGAAATGATGACCTATGGCTACTCATTTCAAGCGCCGTTTGTAAGCTACTCTGTAATCAATCGTGATGGCGAGCTCGTGCACACAACGCCGATCACGATCGAAAAGCCGGTATTCATGCACGACTTTGCGGTCTCTTCGAATTACACGCTATTTTTGGACTTCCCAATCACTCTCGATATCGAACGCGCCATCGCCGGAGGTCCAGCACTCGGCTATGAGGAAGCCCATGGCTCACGCATCGGAGTGATGCCGCGCTTCGGCACTGATGCGGACGTACGCTGGTTTGAGGTAAAACCTGGCGTGGTCGTCCATACCGCAAACGCATGGGAAGAAGACGATGTGCTCGTGCTGCAAGCTTCACGGTCCAAAACCATCGATATTATTGGTGCGGGTACCCAAGCCGGTGATGCTCTGGCGGAGACTCATGGTCAACTTTATGAATGGCGCATTAACCTCTCCACCGGTCAAATCATCGAAGGCCCACTCAGTGAGCTGCACTGTGACTTCACCCGGGTCAATGACGTCCACGCTTGTCACCCCACACGATATGTCTATGGCGCACTCTTTAATCCCGCGCGCCCGTTCACTTTCGATGGAGTCATGAAGTATGACAACGCCTTAAAAAAAGAGGACACCTTCTACTACGGTACAGACCGTTATGGCGGCGAGGCCGTGTTTGCTCCCCGGCTGAATGCGAACACAGAAGATGACGGTTACCTCATCAGCTTCGTGCAAGATGAAGCGCAGGTTCAAAGTGAGTGCGTGATCATAGATGCTCAAGATGTGACGAAGGGACCAGTCGCAACCATTGTGATGCCATTCCGAGTGCCTTATGGATTTCATGCTGGCTGGGTAGGACAGTCAGGCTGAAGGCCGAGTTCGCACTCAGTGAAGATTCTTCCGATTGTGGGTTACCAGCGCATCATTGCTGGCATTGGCCACCTTGGCCAGCACCAAGGTTCAAGCCAATAGGTAACAATCTGTCCAAGAAAAAAGTTGGCTTACTGCCAATCAACATGGTGCCAGCGCATTGAGTACAAACCGAACCTTCGAGAAATGACGACTCATAACCTTAAGGCAACCTAAGGGACGGGGCTCGATGGTAAGGTTTTAAGGCGATTAAACGCCCTACCTACTTGGCACATCTCAAAAGCGTCAAGGCGTGTATCCTCTGGCGTAACAATGCCGCCCGAGTGCCGTCACCGTTTAGGTCAATGCCAAGACCAAGCCAATAATCAGTTTAGCCTGACACACTGGCACTTTAATCCCGCGCACTTTAATCCAGCGCACTCAATCCGGCGCGCTGGAAACCGGCGACGTTTGCTGCGGCTGACTGGGTTTTCGATAGCGCTCAAACCAGGCCAAGGTGTGCCCAACCTTACTCAGCAAACGCGATGGCCGACCCGCAATGCTATGTGCGCTTCCAGGCAGTCTCACCATAACCGCATCAACGCCCTTAAGTTTCAGCGCTTGATAAAATTGCTCAGTCTCCGATATTGGGGTTCGTCGATCCTTCTCGCCAGTCAGCAACATCGTCGGCGTCACGACGTTACCCATTAGAGACAAGGGCGAACGCTGCCAATACTCATCAAATTTTTCCCAGGGTGGCCCCGAAAACTGATGGTGGGTTTGAAACACATAAGAATCAGCCGTCAACGTTTTGCTGATCCAGTTGATGACAGGCTTGGCGGCAACGGCTGCATTGAAGCGGTCGGTTAATCCAATCGCGTAGGCCGTTCCGATCCCCCCAGCAGACCCACCGCAGATGAACAAATTATCAGCATCCACAAACCCCCGGTCAATCAAATGATCAATCCCAGACATGTGATCCTGAAAATCCTCTCGACTGGCGTATTTGCCCTGAAGCAGCAAGGCAAAATCCTCGCCGTAAGAGGCGCTGCCCCGATAGTTATCGTAAAAAACAATATAGCCCTCGGAGGCCATCAGCTGCATTTCAGCTGAGAAAAAATCCCCATAAGCAAGATGGGGCCCGCCATGCAGCTCCAAAATGAGCGGGTACTGCTTACTCGGATCGAAGTCAGGTGGCGTCAGGTAAAATCCATGAATCAGCGTGCCATCAAAGCTCGATGGATAGCGCACGGACTGAACCTGAGCGAGGGTTTTCGTTGCCAATAGATCTTCGTTGAGATGGGTCACCTGTGTGAGTTCCCGATCCCGAATAACCCCAAGATCTGCGGGTCGATTTTTTTTTGCAAGGGTCAAACCGTAGGTACCTGACCGATAGTCAAAGCCTCCGCTAAGGTAAGGCCGCCCGAGACTTGTCCCGCCAACATCTTCAGAGAGCACAGACAGTTTTCCCTTAAGGGAGAGCTCTGCCAAATGCCGCTTAGCTTGACGGTCATACAAAATACTCACTGACCGATCACGGTCGGACCAGACCGCAGCCTGTATCGACACATCAAGATCATTGCCCAATGGCTGGGTCTCTTGTTTTTGCTCATCCAGCAACATCAACCGAGCATGCCGATAGGTCGCGCGCTCACTTGATTCACTCAAGTATAAAATTCTGTTACCGTCGCGAGCAATTTTGGGAGCGTACTCTCGGCCGGGTTGGGTGGTAACTTGTCGCAGAGCGAGCGAGCTCAAATCGACTTCGTAGAGATCACCCTCAAATGTTTCAAGCGCCCAGCCCTCTCGGCGGTTGGCCGAAAACAATAGCGAATCATTGCCCCCCCGCCAGGCAAGGGGTCCAACATGCTGATAGTTACCCTGGGTTAACTGCCTGGGCGTACCGCCATCTGAGGGAAGCACAAAAACTTGAGAGAAAGATGGCGCGACAATGCCGCGACCATCAAATTGGTAGCGAACCGTATCAACAACCTTCGCTGCTGCTGACCATTTTGCGCCCTTGGGTTTTTTGGGGGCCTTGTAAAGTGGTGCATCCACTTTCTGAGGAATGCTTTGTGTAAATGCGATCTGCCGATCGTCTGGCGAAAAAGCCAACCATCGAGGCGCATCGGCAAGATCGGCAAGCAGCGCCGTGCGGCCACTGGCAAGATGCAGAATCCGTATTTGATGACGCCTGCCGGATGCCGTCACATAAGCAATTTGTTCTCCACTATGACTCCAGGTGGGCCAGCCATAACTCCCAAAATCGGCAAAGAGTGGCTCGTGGTTACCTGTTCCTAAATCAACCATCCAAAGCGCTGATCGCGTAGCATCGCGCATTACGTTGAAGCTACGGCGCATATAAATCACCTGCTCGCCATCATGGGAGACCTGTGGATAGCTCGCGTATTCAAGATCAAAGACGTCCATGGGCTGAAAGTTTGTCGACGTTTCCCCCAATACAGACTGGTTGAGTCCGACCAGACAGCAGAGCAGTAACCCTGCTCTACAAAGTTGCGCTATGCTAAGACCCACTATCTCAGAGACCTGAAACATTCTGCTTTTAGGCCGAAAACTTTGCTGAAACATCGCCAACTCCTCCGAGGCTAAACTATGATTAAACCCTTTACTGTGAGTGTACCAGACCCTGTTCTTGCAGATTTAAAGGCCAGGTTAGCGAGAACACGTTGGCCTGACAGCATTGGCAAGGCTTGGGATTACGGCACTGATATTACGTTCCTTCGCGAACTCATCGATTATTGGCAGAATCATTTTGACCCCGTCGCGGCGGTTAAAGACCTCAATCAGCTCGATCACTTCACAACAGACATTGATCAGCGCGCACTTCACTTCATCCATGCCAGGAGCTCGCATCGTGACGCTCAACCACTCCTTATGACACATGGCTGGCCAGGATCAATTGTTGAATTTCAGAAAATCCTCCCGATGCTCACTCAACCCGAGCATTATGGGGGCGACCCTTCAGACGCGTTTCACGTGATTTGTCCATCGTTGCCAGGCTACGGATTTTCTGATGCGCCGACTGTGCCCGGGTTCGATCAGAAGTCAGCAGCCATAGACCATAGGATCTTAATGGAGCGACTGGGGTATGAGCGGTATTTCCTACAAGGCGGCGATTGGGGTTCCGCGGTCAGCAGCTGGCACGCAAAAATTGCTCCTGAGCGCGTTGCAGCCCTGCACCTTACACTGATCTTTGTCTCCAAGCCCAAGCATCTTGAGGACCCGTTTGCGCAGGTTTCACCCGATGAGCTCGAGGCCTTGTCAAGAAGCCAAGCCCGCATGGTAAAAGGCACCGGCTATCAAGCAATTCAAGGATCAAAACCACAAACCTTGGGGTACGGATTGACCGATTCCCCGGTCGGATTAGCCGCCTGGATCAGTGAAAAGTTCCAGCACTGGACTGACCCAAACGTCCCGTTCGAGCAGTCCATATCGATGGATGAGTTGCTCACCAACATTTTGCTGTACTGGGTTAGCGGCAATATCACCGCTTCGACAAGACTCTATTATGAGTCTGCCCACAGTAACGCGAACCTCTTTGAAGGCGGACGAATCCTGACACCGACCGGCCACGCAGTCTTCCCTGGGGAGTTATATTTGCCTCCCAGAGCCTGGGCTGAAATGCTTTACAACATTCAACATTGGAAAATTCAGCCCAAAGGCGGTCATTTTGCAGCCTTGGAGGTCCCCGAACTGCTCGCAACCGACCTTCGAACTTTTTTTCGCCCCTATCGCGTTTCCTAAAACGATTTTTCAGGCATTAATGCGCGAGGTGCGATTATTGGCTACTCAAGCTTGCCTTAAATTGACCGCGACGCTCCGCTGACTTCGTTTCCGCAGATACATCGCTCAAGCGTTCCAAAACCACCTGCTCGATTTCACCCGAGAACCGAAAATTATGGGGATAAGGGCCGACCGGCGAGCCTGTGTCTCGGCCAACATCAAACGTCTCACCACTCATCGAGTAGATGACGGGAACCGTCTGAGGTATACGTCCCTGTGCGCTTTGCACACCATCGACGATCAGCACCGCATCGCCCCCGGCGCCAAATCCACCGTCATGGGTGTACTCGACGACAATGTCGTGCCGCCCTTCATTGAGCACTGAGTCACTCGCAAGAAACGTCAAGGTATGACCAAACCAATTGTATAAATAGGTCGGCCTTCCCCCTTGATCGAGATAGAGACTCCAGCCGCCCATGTTACCGCCTTGGCAGGCAATCACCCCGGTACTAACCGGCTCAGGCAAGTCGACACTCGCACTGATTCGATAAGAGACATTTTTAAGGTTTAAAACCGCGTGCTCGGGCATCCTGACATGGGCCAAGTTATAAGCCATTTTCTGGTGATCTTCTAGCGAGTGCGGTACGGCGTAGTCCCCGCCTCGGCGCGCCGCCGCATCTCTCAGTGGATACACGGACATCGCAACCGCTTCTCGATCAAATAATGCCTTGAGAGCTTGGAGTCGTTCAGGAAATTCCTCTGCTAAGTTTTCAGACTGTGAAAAATCGGCCTCGATATTGTAGAGCTCCCACTGCTCGTCGGGTCCGTCGAACTCAAAGCCTGCAAAACGGATCCATGGCAATCGACCGTGAAAACACGATGCCATCCAGCCCTCGTGATAGATCGCTCGATTGCCGAGTATCTCAAAATACTGCGTCATGCGACGACTGGGCGCCTCTTCATTTCGAAAGCAGTAACCCATACTGGTGCCATGAATTGGCATTTGAGTAATCCCGTTGACCTGCTCTGGCGCCTCAATTCCAGTAGCCTCCAGCACTGTTGGCACAATATCAATCACGTGATGAAATTGGGATCGCTGTCCGCCAGCCACATCGCTCATCGTTTTGGGCCAGGACACAGCAAGCGCGTTACGTGTGCCTCCAAAGTGCGAGGCCACCTGCTTCATCCACTGGAAGGGTGCATCGAGGGCCCAAGCCCAACCCACATTGAAATGATTTTCGCAGCGGTCCGTTCCAAAATCATCCATGTGTGCGAGGAGCCACTCTGGATCCTCGTGGACGCCATTTTGAAATGAGGGCGCGCTCCAAGCACCATGAATCGTGCCTTCGGCCGATGCCCCGTTATCCCCAGTGAGGTAAATAATCAACGTGTCTTCAAAAATGTCCTGCTGTTCAAGGGATTGAAACAACCGATCAACCTGTGCATCGGTATGCGCCATAAAGCCTGCAAAAACTTCCATGAGTCTGCTAGCAACGGGTTTATAACGATCCGGGTAACTTTCCCAGCTCGGCACTTGATCCGGACGCGCCGTCAACCGAGTTCCCGGCGGAATGATGCCGCGACTGATTTGGGCCTCATAGATTTCTGTCCGCAGCGCATCCCAACCTGCATCAAATCGACCCTTAAACGGCGCGACCCAAGATTCATCGACGTGATGCGGGGCGTGCACGGCAGCGGGCGCAAAATAACAGAAAAAGGGCCGATCCGGCGCTGCGGCTTTTTGCCGCTGGATCCAATGAATCGCTTGATCGGCAAGATCCTCGGTCAAATGGTAATCCGGTCGCCCTAAATGCGGCTCGATGGGCGTGGTTTGATCAAAAACAGGCGGCTCCCAATGACTTGCTTCAGCACCTAAAATTCCATAGAAACGCTCAAACCCTAGGCCCGTT
>MDTB01089015.1_pt1 | contig 15896 bp, 33 predicted proteins | sample 811161 | NCBI WGS metagenome assembly MDTB01 (sample SAMN05326650, study PRJNA326480) | marine metagenome | isolation source: seawater | place: Mediterranean Sea | collected 2009 | reverse complement strand
TATGAGTGTTAAACCAGCATTAGATAAACCGTATATTACATTAACTTGTAATCCATACGAGCATGACACATCAGTGAATACACGAATCACCATTGAAGTAATGGAAAAAGATTTGAGCAAAGATGATATGATTCAAATCTGTGAGGATTTTATGAAAGCAATGGGATATAACTTTGCACCACATGAAGTTTTAGGTATAGAAGTAATCTGATATGGGTATGATGATAGAGATTGCAAGACTACAAGACGGACAATATGTCTACGGGACATATGAAGAAGTCGAACAGTACGCAGAGAAAGAGGATACATGTGTCGAACATTACTTCGACCATGTAAATCCTTCGACAGTCTATAACAAATTCAAATGGGTTGGTAAAGGGTTGTCTGACCCTTTTGCAGTGTCAGTTCCTTTCGATTACAGAGAAGGAAGAGTCAAAGGCACATTCAATACTCGTGGTGTGAATTTAGAGAAGTTTTAATTCGATAAATAACTTACATGCCACAGTTATATCGAAAATACTCATTATCAAAACGAGAACATACCAAAGTAAAAACACTTTGTCTTGCGGGTATTAGCAAGATGATAAGAGAAGGCGGTATCGAAGATGAACTAGGTGGTTGGGTTGACCTCGACTTCACAGGGTTTGCAGATATGTCTTATTCTGATTATCACATCAGGGATGAAAGATATACAGGAAGAAGTATATGGAGACAACCTATTATTGAGGCAACAAGACCTATGTTCAAACACTATGCGGGACAGTTTGGTGCCAGAGAAGCAAGGGTTGATGGTACATGGTTCGCACAATATAAATACGATGCAGAGTTCAAATGGCATACACATGAAGGGTGTAATACATCTGCAATCTATTTTATGGAGACCCCTAACCCTGAAGACATCACAGAATTCTATGGTATCGATATGCCTAATATGAAAGAAGGAGACGTTGCAGTCTTTCCTTCCATGATACCGCATAGGTCAAGACTTGATAAAAACCGTGAAACTCGGAAAACTGTAGTTGGTTTTAATATAAATATATGTAACGTTAAGTCAGAAATGACGTGAAGGAGATTACATATGGCAAAACAAACAGTAGATTTAGGAGTAGGTGAAGCAAAAGTAGACCTAGAAAAGTATACTGAACTTGTACTGAAAGTCGATGAGGCACAGGACAAGATTAAGGAAATGGAGAAGTTGTCCAAGGAGTTGACTATTGCAACTAAAGCGGCGAAACCTCAACACAAAGGTTTTTGGGCACTTTTTAGAGATGAGAATGACATCAACGAAAAGTCAATTATAGGATTTGCATCATTTATTATGATGGTTGCATTTGGTATAGTTGATTTGGTAACAGGACTTAATGGTCAACAACTAGAGGTATCTGATACAATATATACTTCCTTTGTTGTGGTTACACTAGGTGCATTTGGTATTGCAGAAGCAGGAAAAGCATTCGGAAGTAGAAAGTAATGTCTAACGAAAGAGAAAGAGTAAGGTGGAGAGGAACGCATGGAGTCGGTGACTTCATGCACGCCTTAAATGTGTGTCATCAATACGCATTCGAACAAGATAAAATCGTTGACCTTGAATTCCATTGGGAACACGATGAAGACTTTCTCTATCATCCTGAAGACCCTGAGACCATCATAGACCGACTCAATTTTATCCATGCTAAATACTATTTAAAAGATAGAGTTAAGATTACTCACGTATTTAACTCAGACTTGTTTCACTATGAAGACGAAGACCAAAGACATAAAGTTCGTTTCATGTTTGACTCAGAAACATATCATCCCATCAGAGATGCGACACCACCCAACCAGTGGTTATTTGACCCTAGAGAATATACCGATACACCCGAAAAACGTATCGTTGTATGGACACCATTCTATAACAGAGAACAACCTAGACGATGGAAGAGATGGTTTGAACCTGACCATTGGGAACAGTTTATTGGTGACCTAGAGGAATGGGAAGGTTGGACTATTGTAGAACTAACCTACAGAACCCCTATAAGAGACGCATACAATCAAATCAGACGTGCGAGGTACTGTGTATCATACGATGGTATGTGGCACTATATCGCACGTAATTTTTGTAAACCCCATTTGATTCCTAGTAAAGAAGGGGTAACCACATACAATACACCAAACGCAGTAAAAGTTAGTTCGAAAGAAGGAATGTTAGATTTCTTCAAGGACGATGACACAGTAGCGGAAAGGATATCACATCTAAGAGATAGAGCAGAGAAAGCGAAATTTAAAATCAACAGAGATTTCGGAGTCCATTTAAGAAAAGGATAATACAAAGGTTTGTTATGAAAATAAGTCCAGTGAAAATAGACCGTGCTGTTATTGAGGTTAACGGTGGTTGTAATTATTCTTGTACTATGTGTCCACAGGATATGAGGACAGGTGGACGTGATAAAAGATTTCTCAAGAAGATGAACCTTCTTGAGTTTGAGTACAACGTAGCTGAGTGTGCTAAACACGGACTCAGAGTAGTTAATCTTGAGGGTAGTGGTGAACCTACGTTGAACAGAAATCTACCCGAATACATAAAAATCGTGAAAAAGTATGGTGCGAAAGCATTTGCATTTTCAAACGGTTTTCGTATGCATGGCGATTTTATGAAGAAGTGCGTTGATGCGGGACTTGATTTCTATAGGTTTTCTTTCATAGGATACAGTCCTGAAAAGTATACGGAGTGGATGCATAACACACAAGGTGGAAACTTCAACCTGATATGTAATAATATCCGTGGAATGCAAAACTACGTAGAGAAGTCGGGTAGTGATTGTGTAGTTGCTACATATCACTTGATTACCGATAACAATAACTTAGATGGAGAGTTAAATGAGTATAAAAAACTGGTTAACAAACTTGGAGTTAAAACAGAGATTTGGAGAATGCACAACTGGTCTGGCGTCTATGATGTCAAGGATAAACGTAGTGGGAATGTTAAAACGTGCGGGCGCCCGTTTAGTCCTGATATCGTTATCCGTGCTGGTGGTCTTGACGGGAAAACTGGGGCAGTGGCTCCTTGTTGTCAAGTCTTGGGCAGAGACGAAGAAGCAGTCTTGGGTCATACTTCTGAGAATACTGTAGAAGAAATTTGGAATGACATCCCTTACACAGAACTCAGAGAATCACACATAAACGGGGATTATCCTGACTATTGTAAGGGATGTGATTTTTTATTAGATGACCCTGAAGTTTTAGTATATACGAACCATGACAGAGACCTATATAAAATGCATGGAACAGAATTCGACTTGGATGACTATAGGAATGACAACAAAAATAAAAACGATAGCGTTTAGGGATTACCACATAGACCGAATGGATGATGGTAATATACAATTAGATAAAGAACTTGACTTAGAGAAACTAACAGAAGGTCACTGGCAAGAAGGTGATACGATAGAAGTCAAGATAGTGGATGACAGGATAACCCTTGTAAAAGTTTAAGGAACATTATGAGAACTTTGATATATCAAGTTGCGGTGGGTAAACCATCGAAACTGTATGAACACTGCATTGAGTCAGTAAGTGAATATTGTGGTAAATATGACATAGACCATAAGGTCTTGACCGTTCCTAAACTGCGAATCAAACCTGACGTATTCGCATCTAATCGTAGTACAGAATCCTATGAGAAGTATGGGGGATATCTACCTATCTACGAAAAAGAAAATGCATTTGAGTTCATTGATGATTATGACCAAATTGCAATCGTAGATGCAGACATATACATCCGTCCCGATGCAAGAAATATATTCGAAGAGATGGCACATTCACCTGTCGCCTTTGGTGCAGTTGCAGAGAGAGAAATGGACTTACAGTCTTGGTATCAAAACAAGATTATCAACTACTCTCGTATGCAATATGGTACTCTGCATAGTAATCAACTAGACTTTAAACCGAATGAATTAGGTTTTGAGTTCTTCAACATGGGATTGATGGTTATCAACTGTGCCCAATTCAGCGGTTATCTCAAGGGACAAACACCAAAACAATTTATTCAAAGAATGGAGTTCAAAGACTTTGTTGATGGACAAGGTGCGTGGAAGTGGTCTACAGACCAAACACTATTGAACTACTTTATCAAACGGTACAAGATACCGACTAAACACCTAGACCCTAAATTTAATGGATTATTTACTGCGGTAAATAACATAGAAGACTGTGATTTTATACATTTCTTTATGAAGGATAAACTACCCAATAACGGAGAAAATGTAAAGGAGTTAATGAATCTAATATGAAGAAACGATATGATTTCATACCGCAACAATTAGGTTTACCTATATGGAAACCAAGAGACGCAACACCTCAAGAGTTTGAAGATTGGTATGAGAACGAGTTGAAACCTCAAGGAGACAATGCATTTAAAATGGTTATCGTTGCGACAATAATACAATTCTTATCCCTTGCATTTATGGGGTCAGTAATGGTAATAATTCACTGGATGGTATATGGCTGATTTTGGTGAAAAGAAGATGTTCATTCATATTCCGAAAAATGGTGGTATGACCATTCGGAGTAGTAGAGTGATGCGTGAAAAAATCATGGTTGCAACACCACCGTTTCATGTTTCCCCTGAGTATACAAATGGACTACATCGCACCATGAGATTACATGGTGACCATCCTGGCAATGAACACGCACGTTGGGTTGATTGGGATGAAAACGTTAGAAAGAATAATAAAGCATTTGCGATTGTACGTAATCCTTGGAGTCGAGTTGTATCAAGATATGAATTTGCACGTAAGGTAATCTATGATGAGAAAACATCTGACCATTATGGAGAGACTAATTATATCAAGTGCGATACCTTTGAAAACTTTCTAGAGTCACGTCATGTTTGGGGTGAAAAGGAATACTTCTGGCATCGTGCGGTTAGAGGATGGTTTCCCGCCTTTCATTACGTAACAGATTTACATGACAATGTTGTCTGTGATATACTAAGGTTTGAGAACTTCAACGAAGATGTCAAAACATATCTTGGTGTGATATTTAATCCTGAACCAAGAAATGTAACAGGTTATAAACAGTCTACATATAAAGACTACTACAATGATAAGACAATACAGATTATTGCAGATTGGTATCAAGAGGATATAGACCAGTGGGGATTTGATTTCGACACAGGTGCAACAAAAAACTATTTTATGGAATTTAAACCACACAGATACCTTAGAAATGATGGGAGTTGGGATGAGTGATTTAGCTAATTTATTTAACAAGTATGACTGTGACAAGTCTAAAAAACATAAATACCATGAGGTATATGAACCACACTTTTTACCTGTAAGGGACAAGAAGATTAATATCCTTGAGATAGGAACATTCAAAGGTGCATCGACTCAGGCGTTTCATGACTACTTTCCTAATGCAGAAATATATACCATCGATTTCTTTCGAAGAACTAATCCCGAAAACTTACCTATTCTAAACGAAGAACGAGTTCACTGGTTGAAGGCAGATACAACAGAGACTACTTTACCACGTAAGATGAGAAACGAGTGGGGAGATATTGAGTTTGATTTTATTATTGATGACGGAGCGCATTGGCCGATGGCGAATCTTTTAACTCTGAAAAACTGTATGCCAAGTTTAGTAGAAGGTGGAATTTACTTTATTGAAGATGTGTGGCCGATGGAACGCATGTCATTCGACCAACTCAATCACCCTTGGTTAACAGGTAAACCTGATAGGTACAATCAATTAGACAACAACCAATTACTATCAGAGATGGATAAGTATAGTATCAAACGACACGATTTACGTAAAAAAACTAAGTGTCCTGATAGTTATATAATTGCACTATCATGATGAAAGCGCTTGTTATCACACTAACAAATAATCACGAGGCGACACTGGCGTCTCGACAACTTATCGCATCTATAAAAAAGACACAGAGTGAACTAGAACCTATGGTCATAGATGCGACCACACCATTGACCATGAACGAAGACCTCAAGAAGATAGATTACATCGATGCAGATGGATTACCTTGGACGTGGCCACTAAATGAAGAAGACGATAAACTTGATATAAAAACAGGTTTATATCTACGTCATTACAAGACCAATGATATTACAAAGGTGGTTTCATGTATGATATCTCATATGAGATGTTGGCAAATGTGTATAGACTTATACGAACCAGTTGTAATCTTAGAACATGATGCAATTTTTTCTAGAAAATTTGACTTTAAAGACTTGACAAAAGACTTCAAAGGGGGTATAATTGGCTTAAATGACCCAAGAGGTGCAACGAGAAAGTCTCAGGTATTTCACTCTAAGGTCAGTGAAACTAAGGGATTACAAAGAGTCCCTTCAGTTGATGATGCGAATGAACCACCATTCCCACAAGGACTGGCGGGTAATTCTGCATACGTGATATCACCTAGAGCGGCGAAACGCCTCCTAGAGAAAACACGTGACGTAGGAATGTGGCCGAATGATGCGGTAATGTGTAAACAATTCTTCCCTTGGATGCAAGTTGTTTATCCATACTACACATCTATTCAACACGGATTATCTTCAACAACAACAGGACAAAAATGATGGACATAGTAAAACAGAAAGGTATGACTACTAGAGATGTAGTTAAACTTAAAGTTGAGAAGGAGTTTGAATCACAACGAGAAAAGATTCTCAAACAACAACAAGAGATTGAGGAACAAACAAAACGTATTTTAGGTGAAGAGTGATGGATACAGGTGCGATTCCACCCGTAACACCTGTGGTGCATACTGTGGTAAAAGACCATACGATACAGAAGGTGCATAAAGCACCTGAAGGTCATAAGGTTACTGAGATAACATATACGGTAACCACGTATGATAGGAATGGTAAGTTGCATACAGTAACAACCAATAATAGTATGAGTTATTTGATATGATATTTAAAGTGATTACAATACTAGACAATCAGGCATCTGTCAGAGTTGCAGAACGTTGTATGTGGAGTGGTAATGTACATGGACACAACGTTGAAATGTTTCCAGCAATCACACCTAAAGATGACCCGTTGTCAATCTGCGAAAAAGAGGGTATTGACCCTCTAGGTTTCGAAGAAAAGTATTCACGTAATCTGAACTGTATCTCTGCATTCTTGTCTCATTATAGTCTATGGAAAGAATGTGTAGAAAGAGATGATACAATGTTGATTCTAGAACATGATGCATATATTACCGAACCTATTCGGTATATGCCTTTTGAACATATATGTAATTATGGTAAACCTTCGTATGGTAGATTTAACACTCCACCATTGTTAGGTATGAACAAACTAACCTCAAAGCGATATCTGCCAGGCGCACACGCATACGGAGTAACACCAAATGGAGCAAACTTACTTATCGAACAGGCAAGAATTTCTGCAAAACCAACAGATGTATTCATTAACTTGGACACCTTTGACAACATCAATGAATACTACCCTTGGCCCGTGGATGCTAGAGATTCATTCACAACTATACAGAACACTACAGGATGTCTTGCAAAACACTCTTATGATGAAGGATATAAAATCTTAAACGCAAATGACTAACTACTGTAGGACAAATCCACACTTCAAAATATCCGAAGAGGATATAGAAAAGTTTGCGGAATCTGCCAGAGAACAGAATCGTCCTGATGAAACTTTAGTATTTCATAGAACCGAAGACCCGTCTTTGATACGAACTCAGTTTGTAAAGAACATGATTAGACTTGGTAGGAAACTTGATTTGAAACTAAGTCTAGTTGGAATGTTAACAGGTAAGGCGGGAGAGATAACCAATGTCCACATCGATGGAACACCTGAACACAGACTTCCTTGGAGAGTCTGTTATTATGGTAAAGGAGAACCCGCACTGTTATCTTGGTTTAAAGATGAAAAGATTGTAAGAGTTCAAGACTTAGAAGGTGGTGGTGGAGAACTACCTGATGGATATACGGTTGCAACAGCGAATACAAAAGTACATACCGAATATCTAGATATGCATAGTGCATTTATTAGAACAGACATCCCACATCAATTAGATATGTCTGAGTGTAAAGAAGATAGAGTGACAATCCTCGCACATTTCTCACCTGAGATTAGTTGGGATGAACTCATGAAGAGATTGGATAATTTAGAATGAATATATTCCTAACAGGATGTGATGATAATACCGCATGGCAGTTACCTTGGTTTTTGCATAATTTTCGTGCAAATTGCAAGGGAGAGTTATATCTTGCAGACTTTGGATTGACTCATACAGAAGTCTATGATGAATTTGATGGTATAGTCAAAGTAAAAGAAGGAGATGGTTGGTTCAAGAAACCAAGTGCAATCCTCAAAGCGTCAAGAATCTATGGTGTCACAAAGGTCTGTTGGTTAGACACTGACTGTGAAGTAAAACAATCAGTAGATGATATCTTTGATTTATCTGTACAACAACAACTCGGTATGGTGGAAGACCGCCCTTGGACAAAGAGACGTGGACAATGGGGTAAGTGGTACAACAGTGGAGTAGTCCTTGTAGAAGGTACACCAACCATTCTAGGAGAATGGGCAAGAGAATGTATAGTCAATCCTGTACAGGGAGACCAAGAGGTTTTACACGAGATGACCGCTGACCCGTTACGTAAGTTAAAATACATAAATCCGTTACCCCATAAATATAATACATTAAGAATAGACTATATGGATGGTATTGCAGATAAGAATCCTCGTGTGGTACATCACACAGGACTGAAAGGAAAGAATAAAATTCAGATAGATATAGCAATGGGTTTAGAGAAGGAGATTTAATGAATTATCTAATTGAAGCTTTAACAAAAAGACTTGAAGGAGAAATTGCGGTTGCAAAGGCGAATATACAAGTCTATATGAAGAATTCTGCTGGTATTGGGGAACACCCTGATATCATAGGTGCAATAGAAACAGAGATAGCGAAAATTGCAGAAGCAGAAGACAAACTTATGGTGTGTAAAGAACACTTTAGGTACAAGTAGGAGTAAGAATGTACGAATATAAAGTAATCATTGACCGCTGGGTCGATGGCGATACAGTCGATGTAGATATCGACTTGGGGTTCGATGTAATCCTGAAGAAACAACGTGTGAGATTGCACGGTATTGATGCATGGGAATCAAGGACTCGTGATTTAGAAGAGAAGGAAAAAGGTTTAGCTGCGAAGGAGTTCTGTAAAGAATTCTGTAAGGAAGGTGAACCCGCAATACTTAAAACAAAGACTTATGACGCAAGTGGTAAGTACGGTAGAATCTTAGGTGAGATTTGGTCTGTTGGTGAATTCGGTGACAAGTCCATCAATGAGTATCTAATAGAACGAGGACACGCAAAAGAATACTTTGGTGGTAAGAGGTGAAGTGAGTGACAACTCGTGTTAATGTATTAGGTAATGGTGATAGTGCTGGAATGTTCCAACGTGGGACTAAAGGTAGACTTTTGGTATGTAATATGCCTCCGTTTGAAATTACTCGTAAAGAAGTCTTTGCGACTTGTATGGTCGATTTCAAAATGATGAATGCATTGACAAAGGGTGAGATACAACTTGATATGTATGATTGGATTCTTGGTAATCGTCCTCGTAAGTGGATGGAGATGCGTCCTGACTTCTATCTGAAGTATGCACAATGTATCAAGGGATTCTATCAACACGTCCCACAATATGCAGTGATTGGTGGTGAGGTCAACATGGCTGCTACTAACTTCAACTGTGGTCATCTTGCAGTACACTACGCATGTAAGAAGATGTTGGCGGATGAGGTTCACCTTTATGGGTTTGATAGTCTATTTGACATGAACATTCGTTCATTTACAGACTTGTTATTAGAATCAGACCGTAGTGCAAACAATACCAACAAACTCGCAACTAACTGGCGAACAGTATGGGAAGGAGTGTTTGCAGAATTCAAAGAAGTAAAATTTGTTCTACATCATGGTCATGACAAATTAAAAATCAGAGTAGGTAAACATGTACAGGTCGAAACATCATCTAAAAAACAACTTGACAAAACAGGAACAGTTTAGTATAATGTGCAACAATGTCTCTGTAGCTCAGTTGGATAGAGCGTTTGGCTACGAACCAAAAGGTCAGGAGTTCGAATCTTCTCAGGGACGCCAGTTTAATAACAAAAGGAAATAATAAAATGCAACATGAACTAGATTTAGGTGAAGGTAATCAACCTGTCGGTAAAGAGACTTACATTAAAGAACTAGATGTTGACGCACACTTCTTGACTATGAAAGAAGATTATGTATTTGGTAAAGATGTCACGCCTCAAGACATCAGGAAGTATAGGGAGCGTAGGAATCTAAGCGCTGATGAAATCATCGTAGTTTTTGACCAAGGATACAAAATTGTTTATTCCGATAATCCTTATGATGATTATACAATTACTGGCAGATGATTAAACACATAAGAAACCATCCAGTAGACCATAAGAAATGGTATACACGTTTTATGGACGAGTGTGATTGGAGTTTCACTGGTAGAACAGGTATGCCTGACGAACCGTTTACACACTGGTCATACAGTCCATCTGAGGCAGGTTGTGTAAATGATGAGTTAATGTTAGGTCTGTGGGAAGAGATAGAACCTCACTTACCATTCAAGTTGAAAATTAGAAATGGATTCGCAAATTTATATAATCACGGTGATAGTTCTTGGGTGCATACTGACCCTAGTGATTACACAGTAGTATGTTTTCTTAATCCTGAATGGGATAAGAATTGGGATGGTCTTCTTATTTTTTTAACAGAAGATGAGAAACAAATCAAGTTTGCGTGTTTTCCCGAAGGCGGAACATTCGTTGTATTTGAATCTAAGATACCACACAAACCTGTGGCAGTAAGTAGAGAAGCACGAGTTCCAAGATTAGGTATAACCTATCAGTGCGAATTTATCGCTTAGACTTTTCCTTCTCTTTCTTAATCCACTGTTTTGCAAGTCTGTTGTCGGGTGGACGTTTTAGGAACTTTTGAACGTCACGATATGCACGTAGTGTCTCTTGTTTGAAGTCTTTACCTGTTGAGTTATCTACGACAATAAAGTCTTTCTTACCGAAGAATGTTTGGAATGCACCAATGTTCTTTTGTACAGTTTTCCAATACTTTTCGACTTCTGCGTCAGGTAGACTTCTTGCACGTTCACGGTTTCGTTGTAATGCAGTATCAAGGTCAGTGTTTACAAATATCATTGAAGCATCATAACCTATCTGTTGAAGAGTCTGTGCTTGTTTTTTTACTTTTGCGAAGTCTTTACCTGTACCGTCAATAGTAAGTCCTAACCTACCTCTGATGTAAGCTGCTTGTTTCATTGAGGTAAGTTTCTTTGCCTTAGTTCTAAGTTCTTGTCCTTGTGTCGAGAATATGTTATCGGGATTCATTTCCATTCCCGCTTTCTTCATTGCAGCTTCGAATGCATCGTCAGAGTTTACTACCTTGAGTCCCAATACAGGAAGTCCAGTTTTACCTACGATAAATGACTTACCACTGCCAGGCCCACCCGCAAGGAATACCGCTTTGAATATTGCGGGGTCATTGACACCTTCTTCTATAAATGTCTTAAATTTAATCATCAGTAGACTCTAATCTTTTTAAGTAAATTGTTTTGTTGATGAATGAAAGAATTCTGTTGTACAGTTCTACGGAATATAAGTTTCTGAGTCACTAATGACTCAACTAACTCGCCTTCCTCGTCACGTGACTCTGTTCGTACAACATCAGGTTCATTACGATTGTGTTGTTTAATTTCTTTTCTTAAACTTTGAGGAACTATTGCATTATGAAGTATACCCACACTATCATTGATACTTTTCTCACCTAATAACCTATCACCTAAGTCTTCAGAAGAATTAAATTGAACCAATTCAAAGTCATCCGTACATAAATGTGCGAAGTCTGCCTTGATTGCATCTGCTTTGAATTTGTCTTTAGGATTATGAGGAACGTCTATTAAGATTACCGCATCATATTTTTCTTCTAAGTTGTGACCTTTGAGACGTTTAACCCATTCTTCATCTCCTAGAACATATGGGCCATCTGAACGTAGTGTATTGATTCTATTAGATTGAGCTGCATATCCTTGATATAGGAACTCAAAGAAACTGTAGTTATTTTTTTGTGTACCATTTCCACACGCAATGTGAAGTTTACCTTCACACTCATTATAGAAATGTATAAGAGGATACATGTGTATACTTGAACCACTGACAGGTAGGAAGTTTTGTTCGTCACTCAACGTCAAACGTTGCAGTCTACTCTCAGGATTATCATTCCAAGATGGAATAACAAGTGCGTTTTTATATCCACGGATTACATGGAATCCACTGTATATACAACCACCAACTGCCATGCACTCAAACGCTTTTTTATTGATGCGTCCATCATCCATCATATCGATTCTGATAGTTGCACCAAAACTGTCGATGTACCGCCAGTACATTTTTTCGAAGTCATTGTTTACACTGAGACTTGCAGATTCGGGTGTTCGATTGGAAACAAGTTCTCCGTTTACCCACGCCTTGGGTTGATATGAGTCTTCAAAAAACATTTATTCCCCTTTATATATTTTCTGTATTACACCCTCAAACTGTTCTATCTTCTCAAGTCTATTGGGCCACTTGATGTATTCCTTTTCAGGATTCTGTTTGAGATTGTTTAACAATGGTTGTATTGCATTGTAAAGGTTATCTAGACGTTTAGTAGTAGTCTCTTTGTTGGACACAACAGACTCTACCTCCGCCTTGACTTCCTGAACAATGTCTAGTTCATCTTCGTCAACGAGGGTAAACCCGAAATCGAATAGTTCTTCGTTATTTGCCATACCTTTATTTATACCTTTTTTTCGCTTGACAATACATGTTTTGTCAATTATAATAGTAGTGTTATTTAGGAGTTTGTTATGGACGTTATTTTTGATGTAGATGGAACTCTTATGGATATCACCCATAGGAGACATTTTGTGACGCAGAGACCCAAGGATTTCGATTCTTTCAGGGCTGCTACGACTAATGACACCCCCAAGAAAGATATCTTTGCAATTGCACTCGCAATGAAAGCTGCGGGTCATAGGATTATCATATCTTCAGGTAGGAATATGTCTCAAAGGGCAACTACACTGCAACAATTGATGTCCCAAGGATTAGCTTTTGATGCAATATACATGAGGTCTGATACCGATTACAGACAGGATTATGTTGTAAAACAGGGTATGTTGGATAAAATGAGGAAGGATGGATTCAATCCCACCATGGCGGTTGACGATAGACAACAAGTTGTGGATATGTGGAGAGACAACGGATTGACAGTTCTTCAAGTAGATGACGGAGATTTTTAATGGGAACAATTAATTTAGGGAATAGTTTGCGATATGACATGACAGGTCGGAAACGAAAGACCAAGAGTATGACTTCTAAGAAGAAGTCGTATAGTAGGACGTGTAAACCCCTCAAAATACCCCAACACGTGTTGGATAGGATGCGAGAGACAGAAGAACACAGGAAGAAGTATCCATCCCTCACAGGGACGAAATACAGTCCACAGAAGGACGATACGTGGAAGTTAGAGGAATCTAAGAACTTCACGGTTGCACCCGCATACAATAAGGGTGCATATCAGGTCATTCCACGTGAAAATATTAAAGATATTGGTAAATAAACGCTTGACATTCTCTGCCACGCTTGTTATAATAACAACGTAAACTGAGAAAAGAGAGGTAAATCATGAAAAACTTTGTAACTGGATATGAATACACTGGACAGAATGAAGCGATTCTTTCTGAGATAGGTGTCGAATCTGTTCTTACTTTCAAACAGGCAATCAAGTTGAAGGGTCTGTCAGGTAAGAAATTGAAGGGTCTCAAGAAGTGTGCGACTTTGATTGGTTACAAGACTGTTGAGACTGAGGAAGGTAAGAAGGAAAAGAAACCTTTCTTCTTTAGTGTTTTCAATTCAAAAGAAGTTTTAGCGAGGAAAGCGGCATGAGTAAACTGGTAATCCACACCCAATATAAAGAGAACTATGGAGCCCATGATTGGGACGGTAAGGGTGAATGCCCTCAATACTGGAAGTTCAAGGGTGGTGATACCTATGTGGTGGAGAACCTAACTTCAACCCAAATTCAAAAGATAGTGGATAATGGTATCCCTACTTTATCTAAACTCATTGAGTATTCCAATGACTATGCTAAGGAGTACATCCTTGATTGGTCTGTGGAAGAGGATTCCAAAGTAGTATGTGAGAAGTGGGAAACTCCCATCATATGCACGTTTGTCCAAAGTCGGATTGAAGACGGATGGATATTCACCAAGAATGAACTCAATAGTGAGTTTGGTTACATGAGGAAAGAAATCGCCTCAGTATTCTCTTCTTGGATTCCTTCTGAAGAGGGTCAGGTCTCTGACATGGTGAAGACTTACACTATGCAAGATGGTTCTAAACTGTCTTATCAGGAACTTGAACAGTTCCTCAAGGAGGCAAGTTAATGCAATATAAAGACATCGTTGAATATCAACGTGCAAAATTAGCTGCTGAGGAATGGAAAGATGGAGTACAAAATTTCCATATGCACTCACTGAAATCAATGTGGTACGATAACAGACCACAAGATACCGATGATGGTATGGTAGAAGACTATCAATACAACGATGGTCGTATCGAGAGATTCAAAAAGGGTAAATTGATTCATACATTTACCGAAGAACAGAAGACTGGCGAACAACTAGTCGAAGAATTTTTGAAAATAAACGCTTGACAATTCTTGTCGAGTTTGGTATTATGTTGTTTTGAAAGTGAGAGGTTTGTTATGGAACTTGACCGTTTAATTAATCAATACATTTGTCTCTGTGAGATACGTGGTGAGTTGTCGCCTGAGCACAACGCTAAACTGGAAGAACAACTAAAAATTCTTTCACAAAAAATCAAGAAACTGGAGGCGAGTTCTCCACGGTTTACTAAAGAGGAATTGGTAGCATGATTACATTTGTTGAGAACTCTTATTACGAAGAGTTAAAAGTTAAATTCGATGTCCTTACCGAAGGTATGGAAGATTGGAAAATGCCTATAGATACAGTGATACCTGTACGTGAACTAAACGTCATGCGTGACGCATGTGAGTTCATGACGGGTTCAAAACTCTATGTGGTTAAACAAGTAAACGAACCAAACTTTGGCGACATGCGAGTCAAAGCAGATGGTTACTACATTGCTACAGGTGACTAAACTGATGAACACTATGGAAAAATTACGTGTTAGTACAAATCTAGTTGAGAAGTACGGAGAACACGTAAAAGTTCAGAATGACCTTTATGGTAATGATGTCATTGTAGATTGGCGCCCGTGTGCGGGCGAATCTGCAACTGAGTCAGGACTATTGTTTGAGAGTATCACAGAAGATATTCTAAAAAGTAATCCCGACATTCGTGGTATCACTAAACGTCCTGATTTCTATTGTCACTTTGGTATGAAACGCAAAGGTGATTTTGAATGTATTCACAATGACAACGTGATTCACATTGAGTGTAAACAACTAGGGAATGCAGAATCACACTTTGATAAACTTTCCCACGTGTTTATGAATCTAATCTCAGGATGTTATGGTCAAAACTTTTGGTTAGTGTATGACTACAATCTTAATGGTAAGAAGTCTGTACTAAAAAAGATTGACTATCTTGAGACACGATGCGAAGCAATCAAAAGACAAGTCGCCTTGCAAGGTATTACATTTGAATACCTGACGTTAGGCAAGTTACAAAAGATATAATGTGTGGTGGATACACAGGGGAGTTTGATATGGAAAAAGATACTGGTCATCGTAGTGTATTCATATCAGATTTACACTTAGGAAGTAAGCACTGCCGTGACGAAGAGTTATTAAAATTTCTTAAAGAAGTTA
>MDTB01056604.1_pt1 | contig 15896 bp, 10 predicted proteins | sample 811161 | NCBI WGS metagenome assembly MDTB01 (sample SAMN05326650, study PRJNA326480) | marine metagenome | isolation source: seawater | place: Mediterranean Sea | collected 2009 | reverse complement strand
TTAACTGCTCTTAAAAAGCTAGGATCAAGTCTTCTTGCGGTTGTCTCTACGATTTACTCACCTTCTATTTTTGTTATTGCTTATATCATGTTTCGTGAGACAATAACCCTGCAGTCTTATACAGGAGCTATATTGGTTATTTCTGGGATAGTAGTGACAACATATAAAGCTCCTAAAGTTTTAGCAAAGAATAAACTTTACCTTGGTATATTATTTGGAGTTTTAGCCCAATTTTTAACTGCATATTCTGTTTTACTTGTTAGGCCTATTATGGAAAATAATCCAATATTAATTATAGCTTTTTATAGATTTAGTATTGGTCTTTGTGTAACTATAGGAATTTTAGCTTTTAGAAAAGGTTTTTTAAGTGTAATATCTACAATTCAAACTGGAATTAGAACTAAGAGTATTGTTATTGGAGCATTTTTAGGTACCTATCTATCAGTTATATTTTGGTTAGCTGGTTTTAAGTATACACTTGCAGGAAGAGCTGCTATCTATAACCAGTTGTCAACAGTTTTTATTGTTATAATGGCTGTTTTATTTTTAAAGGAGGATATGTCTACTAAAAAAATTATAGGTTTACTTCTTTCTGTATCTGGTGCTATATTAGTTTTTGTAAGTAAATGAAAAAAGAAATTTTATAATATTTATTAATCTAAAAGAAATAGTGTATTTTTAGTTTGTTAAATTTTATCTGTCATTTTCTTTAGCCATTGTAATACATCATCCTCCAAAAATGGACTTACCTTATCATAAACGTCTTTGTGATAATCATTAAGCCATTTAATTTCGATATCATTCATAAGTGTTTTATCAATTAAGCGTGTATCAATAGGTACAAAAGTAAGGTTTTCAAAGCCCAATAATTTTTTACCTTCTACTAAACCAATTTTTTTAACAAAAATAAGATTTTCTATCCTAATTCCAAATTCATTTTCTTTATAATAACCCGGTTCATTTGATACTACCATTCCTGGCAGTAATGGTACACTATTTACACCTTTTCCAATTCTATGAGGACCTTCATGTACATTTAGATATGAGCCAACACCGTGGCCCGTTCCATGATTGAAGTCATATCCATTATGCCAAAGAAATTGTCTTGCTAGAGTATCTAGGTGCTGGCCCCCAATACCTTCTGGGAATTGGGCGCTTGCAAGTGAAATATGACCTTTTAAGACTAGTGTAAATGTTTTTTTAATAAATTGACTTGGAGAACCAATAGCAATAGTTCTTGTGATATCAGTAGTTCCTTCAAGATATTGTCCGCCACTATCAACTAAATAAACTGAATTATTTTCCAGATTTCCTGGAACTTCATAATTTGTATGATTATAATGACACATTGCAGCATTTTTTGCTGCTGCAGATATAGTTCCAAAACTTTTGCCTCGAAATCCTTCAAGCTTAGATCTTAAATCATCTAATTTATCAGCTAATATAGCTTCATTATATAGTTTACCATTAGAAACTTCAGTATCTAACCAAAACAAGAATTTACATACAGCAACAGCATCCTTAATATGACAGCTCTTCATACCTTTGATTTCAGTATTATTTTTACATGCTTTTGGCAAAGTACATGGGTCTTCCTTGACAACAATTTCTATACCACAGTTTTCTAAAGCATTTTTAGACCAAAGATTACTATTTATATTATCAAATTGTACTTTGTTTCCAGATAATTTTTTTAATTTGGTAGTAATTTCATCAGGTTCAAAAACATTAACATTTATACCAACATGTTTTTCAAATCCCATTGGAATTTTATCTTTTGATATAAAAAAATCAAAAGTACCATTTTCATACAAAATACCATGAGACAATAGAACCGGATTACATGGTACATCTTTACCTCTGATATTAAGAAGCCATGCAATTGAATCTAATTGAGTTAGTAGTGCAGCTTTACAATTATTTTTTTTTATTTCCTTAGCAATTAAATTTCTTTTATTTAAGCTTGATTTTCCAGAATATTTTTCAGTTAGAAGAAAGGCTGGTTCTATTACAGCTTTAGGTCTATCAATCCAAAATATGTCTATTGGATTTTCTTTTAAAGGTTTTAGGACTATATTATTATTTAATTTTTTTTCAAAAATATTTTTCCAGTTAGCCCTATGCATTTTTGGATCGTAACCAATTTTACCGCCAGAGCTATGATTTTGATTTATCCATTTTGATACTGGATCTTTTGTTATATCAAGAATACTGAATAATGAACTATCAACCTGCTCTTTAACTTGTATAGTATACCTTCCATCAACAAATATTGATGCATTTTCTAGAGATATTACTGCCATTCCTGCTGAACCTGTAAAACCTGTTGCCCATGCCAGTCTCTCATTCTCAGGCGGTATGTATTCAGATAAGTATTCATCGTCATGAGGAACTATAAAAGCATCTATATCCTTACTTTCTAAAAATTCTCTTATTTTCGATAGATTTTGTTTAATTGAAGTCATATGTTCTCGTTTTTTAATTTTTGATTTCTAATTATGAATAATATAATTATTATAATTTGTTTTCCTTAGGAGTAAGATTTTGACAAATTTAATATTTAGAATTTATTTATAATAGATCAAGTCATTCAAATAATAAATCAATTTTAAAAATTTATAGATTTACGTTTGTAGTATCATAGATAAATAGAGTTAAATTCAGTGTTATAATTTTAATTCTTTTACCTATTTAAATATGTCTCAAAAAAGATTATTTTTAATTGATGGTATGGCTCAAATTTATAGAGCTCATTTTGCCATGATCAATAACCCCTTAATTACTAAAGATGGAAGGCATACATCTGCTATTTATGGTTTTATGAATTCCTTATTTAAACTTTTAAGAGATGAAAATCCTGACTATATAGCTGTCATCTTGGACTGCAAGGAGCCAACATTTCGTCACGATTTATATACAGAGTATAAGGCCACACGAGAAAAAATGCCAGAAGAACTAGTTGAACAGTTAGAACCATTATTTGAAGTTATTTCTCATACTAACATACCAATTTTAAAAAAACCTGGATTTGAAGCAGATGATATTATAGGAACCTTAGTTAAAAAAGCTGAAGAAGCGAATTTAGAAACATTTATAGTTACTGGAGATAAAGATATGATGCAATTAGTGTCAGAAAGAACCTTTATGTACACTCCTGGTAATAGATTTAAACCAACTACTATCTATAATGTAGAAAAAGTTAAAGAAAAATGGGGAGTAGCTCCTGAGGGTATAATTGATATGCTAGCATTGGTAGGGGATACTTCCGATAATGTACCTGGAATTGATGGCGTTGGACCTAAAACTGCAAAAAAATTATTAGAAAAGTATAGTGACATCGATACTATTATTAAATATTCTGATGAAAATAAAAATAAAAGAGTGAGAGAAGGTCTATCAAATGGTAAAGATTTAGTATATCTTTCTAAACAACTTGTAACTATTATGTGTGATGTCCCTATTGAATTTCATTTAGAGCAAATGTTACGATCTCAAATGAATATTGAACAATTAAAAAATGATTTTCAAGATTTAGAAATGTATTCTTTAATTAAACAAGTTGAAGGTTTAAATGATAGCTCGCTAATTGAAGATGAAAAAATTGATAAGAACTATAAAACTATATTTAAAAAAGAAGATTTAGAACATTTAGTAAAAAGATTAGAATCTGCAAATTTAATTTCATTTGACTTAGAAACAACTTCAGTTGTTCCTATGGAGGCAGATATCGTAGGGCTATCATTTTCTATTAAAGAACATGAAGGCTTTTACATTCCTATACTTTTTCCTAAAAGTGATCCTACTACTTCTCTTGATTTAAACTATGTTTTAAATAAATTAAAGTCTATTTTTGAAAATAGTAAGTTAAATTTTACTGGTCAAAATATAAAATATGATTCATTAATTTTAAGTCGATATGATATTTATATTGCAAATATCATTTTTGATACTATGATAGCAGAGTATATGCTTCATCCAGAAAAAAATTCTTATAAAATGGATTATTTAGCTCTTGATTATCTAAACTATAAAATGGTTTCAATAGAAGACCTTATTGGATCAGGATTAAATCAAAAAAAAATGTATGAAGTTCCAATTCAAGATATCTCTTATTATGCATCTGAAGATGCTGATATAGCTTTTCAATTGACAAAAATATTAAAGAATAAATTAGATGAAGAAAAATTATCAAATCCTTTTTATGATATAGAAATACCATTAATAGATGTTTTAAAAACAATAGAAAAAAATGGAATATTTCTTGATTTTCCATTTCTCTCAAATCTATCAACTAATTTTGGTCTAAAGATAGATGAGCTATCTCATAACATTTATAATTTATCTAATAAACAGTTTAACATTAATTCACCAAAACAGTTAGCTGAAGTTTTATTTGATGATTTAGGATTAAAGCCTGTTAAAAAAAGAAGTACTGCCGTTGAAGTTTTAGAGGTATTGAAATATCATCATCCACTTCCAGAACAAGTTTTAAAATATAGACATTTAGCCAAATTGAAAAATACTTATATAGATGCTTTTCCAAATTATCTAAATAAGTCGACCGGTAGAATACATACTTCCTTAAACCAAACTATAGCTTCTACAGGAAGGCTTTCAAGTACTAATCCAAATTTTCAAAATATTCCTATTAGAACTGAAATGGGTAGAGAAGTTAGAAAGGCTTTTGTTGCTCAACAAAAGGATTGGGTAATTTTATCAGCAGATTATTCTCAAGTTGAGTTGAGAATTATGGCACATTATTCCCAAGAGCCTGAACTTTTAAAAGCATTTAAATTAGGAATCGATATCCATACTAGAACTGCAGCACTCGTAAACAATATTTCAGAATCTGAGGTGAGTGTCGAGCAAAGAAGAAGTGCAAAAGTTGTTAACTTTGGTATAATGTACGGCGCTGGTCCTTATAGAATGAGTCAAGAACTTGGGATTTCAATGCTTGATGCTAAAAACCTTATTGAAACATATTTTAAAACATATCCTGGAATTCGTAATTATATGGAACAAACTCTAGAAACAGCAAGAGGAAGTGGTTATGTAGAAACATTATACAAAAGAAGACGGAAAACTTTAAATTTACTTACTTCAAATATAAATATGGTTAAAGCTGAAGAAAGAGCAGCTATCAATATGCCTATACAAGGTACCGCTGCAGATCTTATAAAAATTGCCATGATAAATATTCATAATCGTATGAAAAAAGAATCTCTCAAAGGAAAAATGATCCTTCAAATTCATGATGAGTTGCTATTTGAATGTCCAGCTTTAGAAGCTGAATTTTTAGGTGAATTAGTCGCTTCTGAAATGGAGTCAGCTATAAAACTATCTGTACCTTTAAAGGTCGATTGGAGTTATGGAAAAAATTGGTATGAAGCTCATTAATACTTAATAATATATTTATTTATTTCGGAATTTTTATAAATGGAAGCATCAATAACATTTAAAGCGGTAGGTAAAAGAGTTAAGAATAAAACACTTTTAGCTGATCTTTCTTTTGGAGTCGAAAAGGGATCCACTTTTGTTCTTATAGGTGAAAATGGTGCTGGAAAATCTATAATATTAAAAATGTTAGTTGGACTTATAGAAAAAGATACAGGCTCAGTTTATATTCACGGCTTAGATACTAGAAGTAGGACTTTAGAAACTAGAAGTTTATGTGGTTACATGCCTCAAAATATTAACCTAGATGATGAATTAAATATACTTGAAAACATATGTATTCATGGTGAGCTTCACGGACTGTCAGCTTTAGAATCAAAAAAAAGTAGTCTTCATTGGTGTGAAATGTTAGGGTTGTCTAAATTATTATACAGCTCTCCATATGAACAATCTTTTGGAGTTCAGCGTAAAATATTATTTGCTAGAGCGCTTGTACATAATCCACCAGTATTACTATTAGATGAGCCAACAACAGGAATGGATCCTCAGAGTAGAGATGCTGTTTGGAATATTTTAGATAAAATACATTATAGTAAAACTATTATTTTTGCAACACAAAATTTTACAGAGGCTGAACGATATGCAAATAGAGTTGCAATTTTGCATCAAGGTAATATTAAAATGGATGGTACACTTGAAAAGCTTATTGAGACAACTCATGGCCTCACAAACTATAGACTAGTTTTTTCTGAGCCACCTAGTCAAGAGTTTATGGGTAAATTAGAAACATTCCCTAGAGTTCAAAAACCAAAGCTTAAGGGTTTAGAACTTGAGTTTTATTCAAGAGAAAGACAGCAATTTTTTAAAGTCCTTGAACTTGCTTTAAATCATCAATTATCTGATTTTGATACAAGTATTTGCAGGTTGAGAGATTTATTTATTGGCTTAACTGATGGTGGATTGGAATGAGTCCATTGATTCCTTTATTAAAAAGAGATCTTTCTGATTTTAAAAAAAATATTTTTTCAATATTTACTTTTTCTATTTTTACACCTATTTTTCTACATCTTTTTTTATCAATTCCACTTTCAAGCGTCATTAAATTAGATATTCGTTATTTGAGCTGGGCATCACCAGGTTTATGGATAACATCTTCATGTATTGCTGCATTTTTACAATCAGCAAATAGAATGAGAAAATTACAATTTAGATTTGGTCAAATGGAGTCTATTTTAAAAACTCCAATTTCCAACTTTGACCTTTTATTGTCTATAGTAATAAGAGGTTTACTATATGGTTTTTTTCAATTAACAATATCTATTATGATTACCTCAATATTAAATAATGAGTATTTATCATTTTACATATTATTAATTGTAGTAATTCAAATGTTATTTTTGATTTTCCAATTTGCAGTTTTAGGTACTTTAGTTGGCGGGTTAGTTGCAAATGATAATTTATATTTTAATATAATATGTTTTATATTTTTATCTTTAACACTGGGTTTAGGAAATTTCATTCCATTAAAGTATTATCCTGAATCATTTCTATCTATCATAACTTTTATTCCAATAGTCTTTTCGTTTGAAAACGTACGTTCAATTATTCTTAATGATCCATTCAATTGGTTCAGTTTTTTTTCAAACTTTTTCCTAACATTTATTTTAGCGTTATTAAATCTTATTATTAGTTTTAAAAATTTTAGAAAAATATGAAATCAGAAGATATATATTATTTAATTGGAATTGATGGAGGAGCCTCAAAAACAAGAGCTGTTTTGTTTAATAATAATGGCGATACCTTGTCAAAATCATTTGAAAAAGGAACTAATCTTACTTTAAATCCTGAAATTGCCTCAGATAGAATATGCAATTTAATTAAAACCTTAACAAATATGGCAAATGTCCCTATTGAGAATATTGATGCAATAGGTTTAGGTATTTCAGGATCTTCTAATCAGGATGGTAGAGATATAGTATTTGGTAAAATAGATAATATGCAATTATCACCTAGAACAATAATTATGAATGATGCTGAGGCTGCATATCATATTAATTGTCCAGAAAAGATGGGAATATTAGTATCTGTTGGTACTGGAATAATATGTATGTCTCGTGATTCAAATGGAAAAACAATTAGGCAAGCTGGTTTAGGTCATGATCAGGGTGATATAGGAAGCGGCTATTGGATTGGCAAACAAGCAATTTTAAACCTTACTCTTAATGAAACTAGTGTTATAGGCGATAAAGATTTAGAAGAAATTATGGAAAATCTTCTTTCACATTTATATGAAGATAGTTTTGATAATGCAATTAAGAAAATTAATGATAGTAGTGAATCTATTTTTCTTGTAGCTGGACTTGCTGAGAGAATAATTAAACTAGCTGAAAATGGAAATGAAATCGCTCTCACAATTATGCAAGAAGCTTCTCATGCTGTTGCGGAATATATACTAGCTTTAACATATGAATTAGAATATACAAATAAAGAAATTATTTTAGCAGGAAATGGATCTCTAATAAAAAATATTTTTTTCAGACAATCTATTAATGATGAACTTAAATTTAACTTTTCTAACATAAAATGGACTTTTTCAAAATTATCTCCCGCTTATGGAGCTGGTTTGCTTGCAGGAAAAGTTCATGATATAAGTATTGAAATAGATAAGATATTAAAAGGAGATTTTCTTGCTCCATCCTGAAGCTTTAATTAATCTTAACTATTTAGAGCAGAATTATTTAGCTTTAAAGAAGATAGTTGGTGAAGCTAAAATAATGGCCGTAATTAAAGCTGATGCATATGGACATGGCGCTCAAGTGATTGCAAGGAAATTATCAGAGCAAGGTGTGCATGGTTTTTGTGTAGCATTAGTTGAAGAGGCAAGTGAACTTATTAAAATTGGAATTAAAGAGCCTATACTTCATTTAGGAGCTATATCAGAAAATACTTTAGACATTTATAAATCTGGTCAAGTTCGTTGTACTATCAGCTCGTTTGAGGAACTTGAAATGCTTAATGATTCAAAAATTAAATCTTTAAATGTTCATATTAAAGTAGATAGTGGTATGGGAAGATTGGGTTTTGATTACCAGAATATTGAGAAAGTTTTTAAGTATTGTTACAATTGTAATAATATAAATTTTGAAGGTTTATATTCTCACTTTGCTACTGCAGATTCTTTAAATGATGATTATTTAAAATTTCAATTAAATAATTTTAAAAATATTATCAAATTATCAAAAAAATATAATTTAGGAATTAAATATTTTCATATTGCTAATTCTGCTGCTATTTTAAAAAATAAGGATACCTATTTTAATATGGTTCGTCCAGGTATTAGCTTATATGGCGTTTCTCCACTAGGTAGTCCTGATTCGATTTTAAAGCCAATTCTTACTTTAAAATCCAAAGTTGCTTTAGTAAAAAAGTTTAGTGATAAAAGATCAATTGGTTATGGTCGAATGTATAGAGTACAAGGTGAAGAGTTTATAGCAGTACTTCAAATTGGATATGCAGATGGCATTCCTGTTAGTTACACTAATGTCGGTGAAGTAGAAATCTATAATGAATTATATCCTGTTGTTGGTAAAGTTAGTATGGATCTTATAACAATAAAATGCTTAAATGGTAAATTGAAAAAGGGTGATGAAGTGATTCTTTGGGGAGGTAACTTAAAACAGTTAAGATTAGAAAATATTTGTAAGAAAATTGATATGATTCCCTATGAATTACTAACAGGTATTTCAAAAAGAGTAGTTAGGAGGTACGAAGGTGTATAAATTAATATTAATATGTATATTTATTTCAAACTGTTCAGTAGCTCCTAGTTTAGAAAGTAATTTAGATAAAAATATTTACTATAGTATTAAAGATTGGGAGAATTTGACTTTAAGAGAAAAAATTGCTCAAATGATAATGGTTAGAGTTAGAGGTGATTATTATAGTAGTGATAATAATTACAGAAAATCTCTTAAAAAATGGTTAACAAAAGATGGAGTAGGTGGTATCATCTCATTTGGAGGTAGCATTCATGGCAGTTATTACAATATACAACAATTTCAAAATTGGTCTAAATTCCCTTTATTAGTTGCTGCTGACTATGAAAGAGGTCTTGGACAATGGATGAAAGGAGGAACTTTATTCCCTAGTAATATGGCTCTGGCGGCTACAGGAGACAGTAGTTTAGCTTATGCACAGGGTAAAATTACTGCAATAGAAGCAAGAGCTTTAGGTGTGCATATTACCTTTTCTCCTGTAATGGATATAAATAATAATCCTAATAACCCAATAATTAATTTTAGATCATACTCGGATAACCCGCAGACCGTATCAAAGTTTGGAGTTCAATTTATAAAAGGCGTTCAAGAAAATGGTTTAATTGCTTGTGCTAAACATTTTCCAGGTCATGGCAATACAGAAACTGACAGTCATACTACCCTGCCTTCAATTGAAGGAGATAAACAATCTCTAATGAATATGGAGGTTGAACCATTTAAAAGATCTATAGAGGCTGATGTCAAAATGATCATGGTTGGACATATTTCTCTTCCTGGTTTAGACGATAGTGGGTTGCCTGCTTCTCATTCAAATATTATCTCTACCCAACTTCTACGAAATGAACTAGGATTCAAGGGGTTAATTATAAGTGATGGTTTAGAAATGGGTAGTCTGACAAAATCTTCATGGTCAGGAGAGTCTGCTATAAGGGCAGTAGAGGCAGGGATAGATATTTTATTACTGCCTATTGATGTAAAGGAGACTATATTATCAATAGAAAAAGCTGTTAAATCTGGTCGTATATCAGAGCAGAGAATTAACGATTCTGTAAAGAAGATTTGGAAAATGAAATATGATCAAGGTGTTTTGTCTGGTAATACTCAGCCTAAATTTTCAGAATTAGAACACAAAATTGGTACATATAAGAATAGATCCAAATCTTTAGAAGTTGCCAAGAAGTCTATTACTATTGTAAAGGATGAAAATTCTTTATTGCCTTTAAAAGTTGAAAAAATTGACTCCTTAGCGCATATTATTTTTTCCTTAGATGATAATGCAAAATCTTATTTAAAATCTTTCAGTAGAGATATAATTAAAACACATGGACATGTTAAAGAAGTATATATTAATAATCCAATTACTGAACTTGGTGCAAAAGATTTAATTAATCAAATTAAAGGCGTTGACAATATAGTTGCATCTATGGTAGTCAGAATTAGAATGGATAAAGGAATAGCAACAATTGACTCTACTCATTCTTTAATGCTATCTAAACTTTCAAAACTAGGCATACCTATAATTACTTTTAGCTTTGGAAGTCCATATCTTCCTTCATATCATAATTTAGAAACATATGTGTGTGTTTATGGTTATGGAAGTGTTAGTATGATAGCTGCTTCTAATGCGTTATGGGGACGATCGCAAGTAAATGGAAAGTTACCAATTGATTTATCTCCTAAATTAAAAATTGGCACGGGTATAAAAAAAAACAAAAGATATACTAAGATGGGAGATTTAAATACATTCGATTTTTATAATGCGATATTAATACTTGAAGAAGCCATTGAAAGTAAGGTTTTCCCTGGAGCTCAGTTCTCAATTTCAAAGGATGGAAAAAATCTTTTTAATGGAGGGCTGGGTACCTTTACTTATGAAAAAGATTCACAGCTTATTAATAACAATTCAATATATGATGTTGCATCTCTAACAAAAGTTCTTGTAACAACTCCCTTAGTGATGAAGCTTGTTGAGCAAAATAAGCTATCTTTAGATCAAAAAGTTGTTCAGTTTTATCCTCAATTCAAAGGGAATGGTAAAGAAAATATCACTATTAAGAATCTTTTAACACATTCTTCAGGTATTCCTGGATATTATAAATTTTTTTTAGATGAAAGGCTTAGTTCAAAAGAAGATATTATCAATTATATATTGAATATAAATTTAAATTCAAGTCCAGGAGAAAAATATGAATATAGTGATTTAGGTTTTATTTTATTAACAGCAATAATTGAAAAAGTCAGTGGTTATCCTATTGATAGATTAGCTCATCAATTTATTTTTGATCCCGTGGGGATGGAAAACACTCGATATTTACCCCCAATTGGGTGGAAAAATAAAATAGTACCTACAGAAATAGATCTGCAGTACAGAGGTCGGCTAATTCATGGTGAAGTACATGATGAAAATGCATTTTTAATGGGGGGAGTTTCTGGTCATGCTGGTATATTTACAAATAGTATTGATATATCTTATTATTCACAAATGCTTCTAAATAAGGGTACATGGAATGGGGAAAGGTTTTTTAATGAAAAATTAATTAATTATTTTACTTCACTTCAAAATATTCCAAAAGGAAGTGATATGGCTCTTGGTTGGGATACTCCTTCAAAATCTGGTAAAGGAAATGCTGGTAAATATTTTAGTGTAGGTTCCTACGGTCATTTAGGATTTACAGGTACCTCTTTATGGATTGATCCTAATGAAAATATTATTATTGTTTTATTGACAAATAGAGTACATCCTTCAAGAAATCAAGATGAAAAAAGTATTAAAATAACTACTGTAAGAAAAGAGTTTTATGATGCGGTTATGGAAGAATTAATATCTATTAACTAAAAGGTAGTAAAAGTATTAATTTAATTGATATAGTAATAATAATCTGTTTTTTAGCTATAATTATAGCTTATGGTATTTATAATTCTAAATTTAATAAAACACCAGAAGATTACTTTTTAGGAAATCGTAATACACCTTGGTGGGTGGCAATGTTTTCAATAGTTGCAACCGAAACCTCCGTTTTAACCTTTATATCAATACCAGGTTTGGCTTACAGGCAAGATTGGTTCTTTTTACAATTGGCCCTTGGATACATAGTTGGTAGAATTTTTGTTGCAATATTCTTATTACCTAAATATTTTAAAGGAAATATTAATTCTATATATGAAATATTAGGATCAAGATTTAGCCCCTTCATTCAAAAATGTGCATCTGCAATATTTCTTATAACTCGTATATTTGCTGATGGTGTTCGTTTTTTAGCAACAGCAGTAATTATTGAGTCAATTACTGGTTGGCCAATTTGGTTTGCTGTAGTTGTTATTGGTATAGTTACGATGATATATACACTTTCAGGTGGTATTAGAGCTGTAGTTTGGGTAGATAGTTTTCAATTTATATTATATCTATTTGGGGGAATACTTGTTCTATTTTTCATATATTATTCTAATTCTTTTACAAATATTCAAGAAATTATAGATGCTGGAAAACTTCAAATATTTAGATTTAATACTAATGGAATAGCTTTTGATTCATGGTATTTTTTAAATGCATTTTTAGGAGGAGCTTTGCTCTCTTTTGCATCTCATGGTGTTGACTATATGATGGTGCAAAGGGTATTGACTTGTGGGGACCTTAATTCAGCTCGAAAAGCAATGATTGGAAGTGGTTTTTTTGTTTTTATGCAGTTTTCTATTTTTTTGTTAGTTGGTTCATTTATTTGGATCTTTAATGGAGGTGTCGATGTAGAGAAAGATAGAGAACTCTCTAACTTTATAGTTAATCATTTACCCATTGGAATTAGAGGTGTTTTATTAGCTGGAGTTCTTTCAGCTGCGATGTCAACATTGAGTTCATCTATTAATTCTCTAGCTTCTTCTACATTGCATGATTGGTTTAAAGGAAAAATAACTATTTCTAACTCAATTTTAGTTAGTGCAATATGGGCTTTAATATTAATATCTATTGCGTTGCTATTTGATGAAGGGGATACTGCTATAGTTATATTAGGTTTAAAAATTGCATCATTTACTTATGGTAGTCTTTTAGCCCTTTTTGTTTTATCATTTCTTAAAATTAAATTTTCAAATATACAGCTATTATTTGGTCTTTTATCTGGAATTGCTGCAGTATTTTTTTTTCAATATATGCATTTTACTTGGACTTGGTTTATTGGAATTTCAGTTTTAGTAAATATTCTAACAGTCTTAATTTTGAATCAAATTACCAATTTAAAATATTTAGCTATTACTTTATTTTCATCATTTATATTATTTATTTTTTTCTTAAAAGATAATAAATACTATTCAGGATTAGATAAATTAGAACAAAACCAATTTATAAATCTTAAAGATAAAAATATAGGTCTTGTTTTAAATCATACTAGCGTTAATCAAAATGGTGAGCATTTAATCGATATAGCTATTAACAATAATCTTAAAATTAAAGCAATATTTACGCCAGAACATGGACTGAAGGGTTTAGTAGAGGCAGGTCAAAAAATTGCAGATAATAAGCAAAATAATCTAGAGATACCTATATTTAGTCTTTATGGTAAAAATAAAAAACCTAAACCTGAAATGTTAGATGGTATAAATTTATTAATTTTTGATATTCAAGATATTGGTGTTAGATATTATACATACATATCAACTATGGGAATGATAATGGAAGCTGCTTCTGAAATTGGAATTCCTTTAATGATTTTAGATAGAGTTAATCCTCTAGGTAAAGAAGTCGATGGTCCTATTTTAAAAACAAAATATTCTTCATTTGTTGGTATGTATCCAATCCCTATTAGACATGGAATGAGTATAGGAGAATTAGCCAATATGATTATAGGTGAAAAATGGTTAGTAAGTAAAAAGTTTTTAGATTTGAAAATAGTTAAGTATAGTGGTAAACCAACAAGTGGTGATGCTCAAAAAGCTTTTAATATAAGTCCGTCACCAAATATGCTGAATTTAAATACAGCTTGGATATATCAAGGAACCTGTTTACTTGAAGGTACAAATTTATCAGAGGGAAGAGCTACTGATGCTCCTTTTTTAAAATTTGGAGCACCATGGATCAATAATAAATTATTATTTGAAAAATTAGATGAAATAAAATCTGCTAATGATGATTTTGAAATTGTAGAATTTACACCAAAGTCTAGTTATGCTTCAAAATATCCCAAATATGAAAATCGAAAATGCTATGGATTAAATATAAAAAGATTAGAAAATCCTATTAAATGGGTTTTAAAAGTTTTAGAAATTATAAAATTAAATCATCCTGAAGATTTAAAATTCTTAGATACTAATTTCATAGATAAATTATATGGATCTAATATACTAAGAGAAATTATTGAACAAGGTGCTTCTGTTGATACTCTTATCACAAATTATACTAATTATAAGAAAGTATTTTTAGATAAAAGAAAAAAATATATGATATATTAAATCTGTAGATTTTTAATCATTAAAATTTATTAAATTACTTATTGCTAATTAAAGAGGATTATATGCCATTTCCAACAGGTTCAGGATCAAAATCAGAAGTAGATCAAAAATTAAAAAGTAAAAGACAGCAAATCATTGAGGATGAACGAATAAGAGTCCTTTCTGAATCGTTTATGAATTTTTATGATTTGTTAATGCAAAATTATGAATTGATTCGTATTGAAATAGATCAAAAAGAAAATGATGAAGAATATGTTAAAGAATTAGTTCCTAGAGAAGAGATAGATAAGTTTGCTCGAAATTATGCTGAAACTAAACCATTGGGTTTTTAGTTTAAGAGATATTCTATCCCATTGAAAAATAGGGAGCCTTTATTGAGGATGATAGTGTTGCTTTGTATATTCATTTTTCTATTAATATTTATGTCTACAAAAATTAATAATCTTAGTATTCAAAAACCAGTTAATTCGCCGAATGATAATTTTTTTATTTGGAAAGATGGTAATAAAGCATTTAAGCTTTTAAAAAGAACAATTTCTTTTCAAAAAGGTTCTTTTTCTGCATTTTCAAATCATGCAGACTCGATGATGACATTTCAATTAAATCCTTTTCAATATGATTCACTAAAAAACAACCTATTTTTAAAATAATATATAATAAGTAATGAAAAAGTTCATAAATATAATAAAGTCTATATTATTAATTAATTTTTGTTTATTGTTTGCTAATGAGGATAATAGTTTAAAGAAAAATAATAAGTTTTCATATATTGATGAAATATATGCTGAAAGCTGGGCTCTAGTAATAGGGATTAATGAATATCAAAATATTGAAACTCTTAATTATGCAGTTAATGATGCAATGGCAGTTAAAAAGATGTTGATTAATAAGTATGGATTTAAAGAATCAAATATTAGACTTATTTTAGATGAAGATGCTACAAAAGATAATATATTGCAGGGTTTTAGTGATATTCTAACTCAATCTCGAGAAAAAGATAGAGTTATAGTTTTTTATGCTGGTCATGGAGAAACATATAAACTTCCCAGTGGTGGTGATATGGGTTATTTAATACCAGTGGATGGGAATTTAGATAATCTTTACATATCTAGTATTCCTATGAAATCAATATATGATATTGCGGAAATGTCTTATGCAAAGCATATACTATATTTGGTTGATGCTTGTTATGGAGGTTTAACATTAAATACCCGTGGAATTAAAAAAGATAAAACTCCTGAATATTTAAAGCAAATGACACGAGAAAGAGGACGGCAAGTAATCACT
>MDTB01008916.1_pt1 | contig 15898 bp, 14 predicted proteins | sample 811161 | NCBI WGS metagenome assembly MDTB01 (sample SAMN05326650, study PRJNA326480) | marine metagenome | isolation source: seawater | place: Mediterranean Sea | collected 2009 | reverse complement strand
GGCTACTGAGATAAAAATAGAAGCGGCATGCGGACCATTGGTAGTTACAATTCCAACTGAGTCGCCTGGACCGACGTTGATTGAGGCTAATTATCCTCCAATTCGTCGAGTAACCGAATGTAATTCTTCGTAGGAAAGGGAATTGACATCATTTTTAATGGCAGTGCCTGTTCCTTTTTCCAGTAATTGTTCTAGTGGATATTTCCGATGGTTGTAATTCATAATATGCATTTTATAAGATTTGTTTTACAAATCGATTATTGATTCAGAATCATTTGTTTTACGGCAGTAGCCTACACTGCAACGAGGGGAACCTACAATAGTAAGTTTAGTTTGTTGCATCACATGAAACGGCAATGAGGTTAATTCACAACCGTTGTTTTGATATGAGAGAAGAAAAATGAAAAGAGTTGGAATTTTGGGTGGTATGGGGCCCGATGCCACTGTGTTGTTAATGAAAAAAATAGTTGACGGAATTGAGGCGGAGGACGATAGAGATCATATACCTTTGATCGTTCACCAAAATACACAAGTGCCCTCGCGGATCGAAAGAATTCTTGAGGGAGGCCGTGATGATCCAGTTCCTATATTACAACGAATGGCAATAGATTTGGAGTATATGAAATGTGATTTTCTTGCCATGCCTTGCAACACAGCACATTTTTATTATGACCAAATTAGCGAAAAAGTGTCTATCCCCGTTCTTAACATGATAGAGCTATCCACACAAAGTTTGGTTGAGCTAGGTCTATCTAAGATAGGAATATTAGCTTCGCCAGCACTCAAGAAAATTGGTATTTTCGAGAAAAGCTTTGAGAAGCATCAGCTTCAAAGTAAGTTTATAGAAGACGATAGTGAGATGCTAAACCTTATAAAAGTGATTAAAAGAGGGTTTCTTGGAAATAATACGATCAATGACTTCAAATCGTTAGTGGCGACCTTGGCTAATTCAGATTGTGAAGGTATTCTAATAGCCTGCACTGAGCTATCACTTTTAAAAGAATATGTTCCCGAATCCTTACCATGTTTGGATAGTCTTGACTGTCTTATTGACCATATTATCCTAAAGGCAACTGAATAGGCCTAAATTTAGTTTGCAATTCCTAATGAGACATCAACTGAGGTAATAAATGATCCAAAAAAACAAATATTTTGATGATACTCGCTTACAAAAGCATTTCATTTTGGCCATGGTCACATCATTTTTTTTGTGTGTGCCAGCCGTTAGCTATAGTCAAAACCTTTTATGTCGTCCTTGGTCAAATACAGCAACTGGGATCGAGATTGGAGAAAGTTTTACCTCGAAAGTAACTGATGGTGTAATTACTTTTTTTGGGGATCATAGGCCGGTTGCTCTTGCGCAACTAATTTACTCTCATCCCATCAATGATGTTTTTTTGGCTGCTTCGGGAGAGCTAGTAACTGCGGGCATTGAAGGGCAAGGGGTAAGATTGAATGTGTATTTTCCAAATAAAGAAGTTAGGTTTTTCGTAACTGCCAGATGTAGCAAGGTTTGAGACAGTGCAGCACTTGACGATAACCGTATTTATTACGCTCTGGTGCCTTTTAACTACGGCTCCACTTTTTTCTGAAGAAAATAGAGATGAAATATTACTAATTGAACGGATTAATTTTCAGAAGAAGATTTCGGTGAAAAATCTTAAAGACGGTGCCAACGGCAAACTTAAAAATTATCGGACATTTAGTTTTTATGTGTCGGACCAACTCATCTTTTGTCATCTCTCTAAGGATGGGTCTGAACCTCGTGTTATTTGTCATTAAATTATCAAATAGTTAGTTAACGCTTTTATGTAAGAGGGGTTAGTTAAGCTCGCTTACCTAAATTGTAAACAATCAGTTTTTTTATCAACCAATAATGTTTTCATGGCAATTTGTAAGTCCCTGTGAAAATCTTCTGTATCCTGAAAAGGAGAATTGTGATACGTCTTACCATATAATAATAAAATTGATTCGAGGCAGATGCAGACTTCTTTTTTAGAAAGTCTTATTGACGAAAAGGTCGTTGATGAGTCGTTTGGAGATATAGTGTTTCCAAAAGGCTTTGAGGTCAGGGACTTCAATAAGCTAAGAAATGACTTAGAGTCTTTAGCAAACAAGTATGGATTGAGCTTGCCTGCTAAGCTTAAAAAGGGACAATTAGTCTTCCAGTGGAAACCATTTCCGAATGAGGCTCCTATTACCCACTCCAGCTTGAAAGAATTTTCTTTAACTCAAGCAGAGATCAAGGCGCTGAATGAAGCCTTCGATTGATTTCAAAGAAATAATTTTATAAGGAGAATATTCAAAACTTGCATTGTTTTGAATGTACGTTTAGGTTCCCAATAAAATTTCGTCCGTCTAGTGGCGTTAAATCAGTGATCGGTTTTTGAAAGGATTGTACGATGATTATTACTCCAGCTTTCGCTCAGGCTTCAGGCGGTTTTGGAAGCGGTATTGGTGGCTTCTTACCAATTATTTTAATCTTTGGTATTATGTATTTCTTAATGATTAGACCACAACAGAAAAAAATGAAAGAGCACCGGCTGATGGTTTCAGCGCTCAGACGGGGTGATCAGGTAGTGACACAAGGTGGTCTTATTGGTAAAGTAACTAAAGTCAAAGAAGATGACGAAGTTGAGGTGGAGATTTCAAAAGATGTCAAAGTACGGGTAGTTAAAAGCACCGTTGTAAATGTCTTAAGTAAAACTGAACCTGCTGAAAAGGCTTAGAGACAATTTTTAATAATGCTAAATTTTTCACGAATAAAGCTATTTTTAGTTTTGATCCCATGTTTTTGGGCTATTTACTCTGTTTTACCTCATTTAAATTATGAACGCGTTGAACGAATAAACGATGCGCGTGCGGCTGAGGAAGCGGGAGTTCTGTCGCCAAATAAAGTGAGCGAAGAATTGAAAAGTTGGCCCAAGTGGCTTCCAACTCGATTAGTGAATTTGGGTTTAGACTTGAGAGGCGGGGCTCATCTGTTAGTAGAGGTTACACTTGAGGATGTTTACGATGATCGCATGGACTCAATTTGGGTGGACGTAAGAGGTAAGTTGAGAGAGATGCGAGACGAAATTGGATCGATCCGTAGAGTTGAAGCAGAGATTGATGAGTTAAGAGTTAGTATCGAGAGAAAAGGTACCATGAGTACAATTATTTCTGCGGTTGAAAAACTTAGGCAACCAGTTTCATCCCTGTCTTCCTTAAATGCCAAATCCTTCAATGTAACTTCGGAAGAAAATATTTTAGTTGTAAAGCTTTCTACTGAAGAAAAAGACGCTCTAAATAGTAGAACTATGTCACAGTCATTAGAAATTATACGACGAAGGGTAGATGAAGCTGGCACACGTGAACCCTCTATCCAACGACAAGGCAATAGGCGCATTTTAGTACAGGTACCGGGTATTGGATCCGCCGAGGAGCTATTAAAATTAATTGGAAAAACTGCAAAGCTTACGTTTCACCCAGTCGAGTCGCGAACGTCTACAGGAGATGAAGCTGTGGGTTACAATCAAATTCTTGTTCCGGACGCAACTCTTCCTGATTTATTTTATATCTTGAACAAAACAAGTGTAGTTTCAGGAAATGAACTCACTAACGCTCAGGCGTCATTTGACCAAAACAATAGACCTGCTGTGAGTTTTCAATTTAATCCTAGCGGTGGTAGGAAATTTGGTACATACACGAAAAATAATATCGGATCGCCGTTCGCTATAGTATTAGATGAAGAGGTTATTTCTGCTCCAGTTATACAAAGTCACATACCTGGTGGTTCTGGCATAATTACAGGAAGCTTTTCCGTTGAAGCCAGTAACCGATTGGCAATTTTGTTGAGGGCTGGAGCTCTTCCCGCAGGCATTGCCATATTAGAACAGAGAACGATAGGTCCTGAACTTGGATCTGATAGTATTGATTCCGGACGTACTGCTGCTATGGTTGGAGGAATTTTAGTTTTTGTTTTTATGGTACTAAGCTATGGAGTTTTTGGATTATTTGCAAATATTGCTTTAATAATTAATGTTGCTCTGCTTCTTTCAATTATGGCTTTAATTGGGGCCACACTAACTTTACCTGGGATTGCGGGTATCGTTCTGACCCTAGGAATGGCAGTTGACGCCAATGTGTTGGTTTTTGAAAGAATAAGAGAGGAACTGCGGACAAAAAAAGGACCGTTTCGATCCATTGAACTTGGCTATGAAAAGGCTCTAACATCGATTATTGATGCAAATGTGACGACCATGATTGCTGCTGTAATTTTATTCGTTTTGGGAAGTGGGCCTGTTCGTGGTTTCTCAATTACTCTTGGTGTGGGTATTCTTACTTCAGTTTTCACTGCTTTTTATGTCACTCGGCTAATGATTTCTATTTATTGCGCTCGTTTGCGCCCTAAAACGATAACATTGTAAAGTTAAAGGTTTATGAATGATACGCTTAAAGCTTATCCCTGCGGATACATCGATTGATTTTTTTTCAAAGATAAAGATTATTTTTTCCATATCATTGTTTATGGTTTTTTTCTCATTAATGATGTTTTTCGTGTTTGGCTTAAATTATGGAATCGATTTCAGGGGAGGTACCATGTTAATGGTTGAAAGTGAAAAGGAGGTTCCAACAAGTCAATACAGAGAAATTCTTCAGCAAGTGCAGGTGGGTGATACTGCAGTTACGGAGATATCAGACCCTGGCGCTAAATTAACAAGTGGTATGCTTGATAAGAACAGAAATATCGTTCTAATTAGGATAGAGCAGGCAACTGGGCAAGATGCAATAGAAAATGAAAGCATCATAAAGGTGAAAAAAATATTGTCCCAAAAAATTACTAATATAAAATTTTTACAAACAGAAAGCGTTGGCGCGAAGGTTTCAAAGGAACTTATTAAAAAAGGTATCTTATCCGTGATTTTAGCAGTTTCAGCTGTTTTATTTTACATATGGGTACGATTTGAATGGCAGTTCGCTGTCGGAGCGGTATTTGCTCTGATCCATGATGTTACCATTACGATAGGAATTTTTTCGTTGATAGGATTGGAATTTAATCTTTCTATAATAGCTGCTCTTTTAACGATCGTTGGTTACTCTTTAAATGATACGGTGATAGTTTTTGATCGTATCCGAGAAAATCTGAAGAAATTTAGAAAACAGCATTTGTTAGAAGTGTTAAATTTATCTGTGAACGAGACATTGAGTAGAACGGTGATGACATCTTTTACTACAATCCTAGCTTTGACGTCGCTTTACATTCTTGGTGGTGATGTAATTCGTGGATTTACGTTTGCTATGATTTGGGGTGTTTTAATTGGAACTTTTTCTTCAATTTTTGTGGCTTCAGCAGCTTTACTTGTGTTGGGTGTCAAGCGTGATTGGTCAAAACCTAACCAGGAAGTAGGTACTCAATTTAAAAATTAGTATCAGTTAAAATGAATTAGTTGAACTAGGGGCTAAAAATTAATTTTTTTTAAAATTATGCAAACTTTGTTTAAGTCAGTATTTGAATTTGAGTAGTAATTGTTGTACGCTGAACACAAGGAATAATCGGAACTTTTTAATAAGGATACTTAAAATGACTTTTGAATTACCGAAACTACCATACGCTTACAACGCGCTCGAGGAACTTGGAATGAGCCAGGAAACTATTGAGTTTCATCATGATCTTCATCATAAAGCCTATGTTGATAATGGTAATAAACTGTTGGATGGATCAGGTCAGGCTGATAAATCCTTGGACGACATTGTAAAGGATACTTATAATAATAGTGCACTTGTTCAGTCTGGATTGTTTAACAATGCATCTCAGCATTGGAATCATATTCAGTTTTGGGAAATGATGGGCCCATCGGGAAACAGTGTACCTACTAAACTGGAGTCTGCCATAAATAATCATTTTGGCTCAACCCAGAAATTTAAAGATGAGTTTCTTGCTGCTGGGGTAGGACAGTTTGGTTCGGGTTGGTGCTGGCTAGTGCAAGAGGGTGATGGTGCTCTTAAAATAACTAAAACTGAAAATGGAGTAAATCCGCTCTGCTTTGGTCAAACTGCTTTGCTGGGCTGTGATGTGTGGGAACATTCTTACTATATTGATTTTCGTAACAAACGACCAGCTTATTTGCAAAATTTTATTGAAAAATTAGTAAATTGGGATAATGTAGCAAGCCGATTGGCTTAGGATTAGCTAAAAATTCAATGAAAGTTAAAACCTTTAAGTCGGTTCTAGCTATGACACTTGCGTGTTTAATTTGGGGGCTTTCTGGGCTTTATTATGATCAACTTTCTCATATTGAACCTTTTGAGGTTTTGGCCCATCGGGCTCTTTGGGCAATGCTATTCTTTTCAGTTGTACTCTTCTTTCAAGGGCGTTTCATAGGTTTAATTAAGGGTTTAGGCAGTTCTAGGGAGGCTGTCCTGTTGGCATGTTCCTCCCTTATGATTTCTATCAACTGGTTTTTCTTTATTTTTTCTATTCAAACTGGCCAGGCCGTCCAGGCCTCATTCGGTTATTATATATTTCCTTTAGTTGCTGTAATTTTTGGATATGTTTTCAAAGGCGAGAGATTTTCTAGGATACAAATATTTGCGATATTATGTGCGGTTTGCTCCATTGTAGCTTTAGGTTTTGCATTACGATTGGTTCCAACTATCTCTTTAATTATCGCTTTTACATTTGGTGCTTATGGTCTGATAAAGAGTTTTATAAAATTAAGCTCTATCGAGTCTGTGACTATTGAAACGATGGTATTAGCTCCAGTAGCGTTAAGCTTTTTATTTTTTAAATATGCTGTGCAGGATCAAGAAAATCATACTGCAATTTGGTCTGATTTGTTGCTTTTGATGGTGTCAGGATTAATAACAGGTGGTCCACTAATTCTCTTTGCATTTGCCACGCAAAACATCAGTTACGCCACAGTTGGGATTCTTCAGTATATCAATCCGACGTTACAGTTTTTAGTTGCTACATTTATTTTATTAGAACCTTTTAATACCTGGCATGCTTTTGCACTTGTTTTTATATGGATTGGAATAATTATTTATTCAGGCGAAAGTTGGCGTTTAGAATTAAGAAGGTGAGTAATAGCTTTCTTCGGTGTTGGTGCTGTAAAAAATAATAGATTTATACTCTGATCCATGAATCCTAAATTTATTTGATGTTTTATTAGATCTAGGAGGGGATCCCAAAAACTATCAGTGTTAATCAATATTATGGGCTTTTCGTGTAAGTTGAGTTGAGACCAGGTTAGAATCTCAAAAAATTCATCTAATGTTCCAACGCCCCCTGGGAGTACTATAAAAGCGTCAGCCTCACTGTACATGAGGCTTTTACGTTCATGCATGTCTTGAGTGACAGTCAGGTTCTTTAAATTTGTTTTACCAACTTCCGCTTTCATTAAATGTTCTGGAATAACACCCAAAATCTTACAATTTTTGCTTTGGGCTGAAGAAGCTAATGATCCCATTAGACCAATATTGCCTCCACCATATACCAGATTTAAGTCTTTTTTTGCAATCAGGTGACCTAATTCAATTGCTGCTTCCTTGTACTTTGAGTTCGAACCGTAACGCGAACCGCAGAAAACGCATATTGATTTAATTCGCTTTTTTTGTGTCAATTTGAACTCTCCCCTTTCAACTGTTTATAAATTCAACGTAAAGTGCTTTTAATTTATTTCATAGTGTTTATAAGTGAAATGTGTCTGGAGTGTTACGGTGATAAGGCTATTTCAAAAATTTGGTTGGGTACTAGCATTGATTGTAGTCTTGCTTTTCGCATTGACTATAATAAATTTGGTTTTAGATAAATCGAGGGAAACTAATAATACTGATCTAGAACTGTCAAAGGTTCCTAAACAAGAAGAAGTAGATCTGCCAGAAGAAGATCCGTCAGAAGATCTAGATCCGCCAGAAGAAGTAGATCCGCCAGAAGAAGCACTAATAAAGTCTGAAAATAGTAATGTTCTTGAGCAAAGAAACTCTGAGAAAGCCTCTGACAAGATTGAAAATGCACAAGGAACAGTAAACAACAGTGCCAGTAAATTATTAGATACGTCGAAAGATCAAGAAATATTTATAAATAATATTCCTGAAAATTTTGTGACCAAAGAGGAAACAGAGGAATCTGGACCTGTTGTAATCACTGAGAAAGATTTAGAGCGTACAAATGTAGATACTCTGACAGATCTTCAAATTAACTCAGATGCCGAGACTGCTGACCCCTATAAGGAGAAAAGTTCAACGGAACAATTAAGTTCTGGAGATACCAACGATGAGTTGGAGAATAAACTTGTGTTGGATCAGGATAGTAACAACGTCGAACAAAAAAAACAGAGTGTCTCAGTTGAGGTTGATATATTGAGAGTTGATAATACTGGACAAGCGTTAGTTGCTGGTAGTACACAACCTAACTCAAAGGTGGAGGTTTTGGCTGATGATAAGGTGGTCGGATCGGCAGAATCTGATAGTGACGGTGAATTTGTGGTAATGGGTACCATAGACCCGAGTTCAGAGTCTCAAACGGTAACAGTGAGGAGCGGTGAAAAAAATGGTGCTCAGGCTGAAAAGTCTAAAATCGAAACTGTGAATCAAAATGACTCGAAAGAAATTAATCGCACATCAGATGAAAAGCTTAACTGGACTTTAGCAGAGGAAATTTTTGTTATTTTACCTCTGTCAATCAGAAATGACTCATTTTCTAAAATAGGCATGCCAAAGGCTCCTATCATTGTACAGAGTTCATCTAATGATATAAAAATAGTCCAAAACTCTGATATCGCGCCAGTTAAAGAAATTATCATTGATAGTATTAGTTATTCAGATCTTGGCGAGGCAGTACTTGTAGGGCGAGCAAATCCTGATAATAGAATCTTGGTATACCTTGATAATGTTTTAAAGACTTCCTCTGATGTTGGTGCTTCAGGAGGTTGGTCAACGGAGCTTACGGGCTTAGAACCAGGAGTTTATGAATTGCGCCTAGACGAAGTGGATACCAGTGGATCAGTAAAAAGTAGAATTATGACACCATTTAAAAAAGAGTCTAAAGATTTTTTAATGAATATGGTTTCTGGATCAATAACTGTTCAGACTGGAAATAGCCTTTGGCGCATTGCCCGAAGAATTTTTGGTAGAGGCATACGCTATATCGAAATTTATGAAAAAAATAATGATTTAATAAAAGACCCTGACCTGATTTATCCTGGGCAAGTATTTTCAATTCCCACTAATAATTAGATCAATTTCCTCAAAATGTATTTTTTGGTTAAAAAAGGCAAAAGATTAAAATCTGTCCTTATTGAGAAAAAAATGGATAACAAATCAAAAGAAAATAATATTAAAATTATTAAAAAATTGACACCTCATTTGTGGCCGGTGGACAATGCTAACATTAAAATACGGGTAAGCTTAGCTTTACTCTGTTTGGTTATTGCAAAGGTATCTACCGTTGGAACCCCTCTGTTTATGATATGGGCTGTTGACTCTTTATCTGGTGAAATTAACCCGAGGGATCCTAAGTTTTTGTTAGGTATTGGCTCTATCGGACTAGTAATCAGTTATGGTGTAATGCGTACTTTTTCGGTTGCTTTTAATGAACTTAGAGACGCTATCTTTGCAATGGTTGGTCAAAGGGCGTTGCGACGGCTTGCTCTTGAAACATTTTCTCACATTCATACCCTTTCCTTACGTTTCCATATGGAAAGAAAAACTGGAGCATTAAATCGAATTATTGATCGAGGAGTGAAAGGCGTTGATTTTTTGCTGAGGTTTATGCTGTTTTCAATTTTACCATTAATGTTAGAATTACTTTTCGTCGGCATTCTTTTGACAGTAAGATATAGCTGGACCTACGCTGTAATAGTCGCATTAACTATTCTTTTTTATGTTTTTTTTACTCTTAAAGTCACTGATTGGCGTGTAAGTATTCGAAAACGGATGAATGCTCGAGATAATGAGGCAAATCAAAAATCAATTGATAGTTTACTTAATTATGAAACAGTGAAGTTTTTTAGCGCAGAGTCCCGAGAGAAAGAAAGATACGATAACTCGATGAGGGATTATGAAAAGGCTGCGGTTCAAACGGGAGTGTCATTAGCAATATTGAATTTTGGTCAAGCATTATTAATTTCTATTGGGTTAATAGCAGTCATGGCTTTGGCTGCTTTGGGAGTTATGGATGGGACTTTAACAGTTGGAGAGTTTGTAGGTATTAACGCAATTATGGTGCAATTGGTGATGCCACTTAATTTCTTGGGTTTTGTTTATCGGGAAATTAGGCAAGCATTAGTTGATATGGGACAAATGTTTACTATACTTGAACAACCAGTTGAGGTGGTGGATAAATTAACGGCTAAAGATATTGTTGTCCCTGATGGCCGAATTTCGTTCAAAGATGTTGTATTCTACTACGGCAATGACCGCCCAATTATCAAAAAGATTTCATTTGAGGTGAAACCAGGTCAAACTTTAGCTATAGTTGGGCCTTCAGGAAGTGGAAAATCAACTGTTGGAAGGTTGCTCTTTAGGTTTTATGATGTTGTGTCTGGTTCGATACAGATAGATTCACAGGATGTACGAGATGTTAGGCAAATCTCTTTAAGAGAAAACATTGGCGTAGTTCCCCAGGATACTGTCTTGTTTAACGATACTATCGGATACAATATTGGATATGGAAAAGCTAATTCTACTGTGACTGAAATTGAAAATGCAGCCAAGGCATCACAGTTATATGACTTTGTTAAATCATTACCAGAAGGCTTTGATACGCTCGTAGGTGAAAGAGGGCTTAAACTTTCAGGAGGAGAAAAACAAAGGGTTGGAATTGCTCGTACTTTGCTAAAAAACCCTAAAATGCTTTTACTTGACGAAGCAACATCTGCTCTTGACTCTGAAACTGAGAAAGAGATTCTAAAAAGTCTTATGCTCATAGGAAAAGGTCGGAGTGTTATAACGATTGCACATAGACTTTCAACTATCGCGCATGCCGATACAATAATTGTCCTAGAAAAAGGCAAGATTATTGAGTCTGGTTCCCACAGAGAACTTCTAGATAGTAAAAAAAGATATTTTGAAATGTGGCAACAGCAACAAAGTGAAGAAATCAATATGCCGTAAGATTATTTGGACATTTGAATTGGCTATCATAATTTAGCTTCATAATACTTTTTTCTGGCAAACTTTTTCTTTATAACATTTAGCACTTCGTGAACTTGGTCGCCGAGAACAAGGAGAGCAGGGGTTGCGAGGAGGGTAAGTATTGTTGCAAATGTTAGGCCACCCGCAATTGTGCTGGACATATCTGTCCACCATTGAGATGATGGTGCTCCCATCAACACGGTCCTCTCTGAAAATTTTATTGTTAAGCCAAAAACCATAGGTACCAAACCTAGGATCGTTGTGACCGAGGTTAAAAGGACTGGTCGAAATCTAGCTAATCCTGCATGGAAAGCAGCATTTTTTGCATGATAGCCTCGGCGCTTATATTCATTAAACGTGTCAATTAAAACGATATTATTGTTAACCACTATACCTGCTAATGCAATGATACCTAGGCCACACATTACTACGCCAAATGCGCGGTCTAACAGATAAAGACCAAGAAAGACTCCCCCTGATGAAAGTATCACAGCTGACATTGTAACAAAAGTTTGCCAAACAGAATTAAATTGTATCATAAGAACAAGAATCATAAGACACATTGATAAAGAAAAAGCTTTCCCTAGGAATTGCTGAGTTTCTTGAATATCTTCGTCTTCGCCCGCAAATACGATCTTACTTGTTGAGTCAGGTGGCGTTATTGTGAGTGCTTCTTGCAACCTTTGTATTTGTTTAACTGGTAAAACGCCATCTGCAACATCAGAGTCTATATAGTAGAAACGTTCTCCACTTTTTCGTTCAATATCTCCTCCTTTAGCTTTCGGTATTAAACGAGCAAAAACTGACAAAGGTACATAATCACCTGAGGCTGTTGGAACCCTAAGCTCTTCGAGGCGATCAAGGTTACGCTGGCTCGAGGGAAAGCGAAGCATTATATCAAGTTCATCATCGGTATCGTTGGGGCGATAGTCTGAAATATTAACTCCTGCAGTCAAGAGTTTTACCATACTCCCTAGAGCGTCTATTGACACACCGTGCCGGCTAGCTTCAGTCCTGTCAAATTCGAGAGTCCACTCGATTCCTGGCATAGGGCGGCTATCGACTGCGTCAATGAATCCTCCAATCTCCTGCATTAAATCTCTTACTTTTTGTGTGGCTTTTGCTGCTAGTTCTAAATTATCGTTATATATCTCAATATGAATTGGCAATCCTCCACCTGGTCCGTCCTCTTGGGCTTGGACGTTTATACTGACTCCTGACAGTCCTTCAAGATTTTGTCGCATTTCATCCATTATTACTGATGCTTTCTCACGTTCCTGCCAGTCTTTAAAAATGGTTCTGACAAAACCAATTGAGTCTTTTGCTTGTTGACCATTTGATGGTTCTGACTTGGCGTATTTTGAAGAGATTCCATTTATTGAAAAAATTTTTTCTTCAGCTGCCTGAACCAATTTATCGCGTTCTGAATAAGCAAGATCTCCTCTGGCTAAAACTTGAACGACCGCTTGTTCTGGCTCGATTTTTGGAAAAAAAGTTACTCCAAGACCAGCAGAGAAATAAAGTGAAAATGCTACAATCATAAATAAGGCGACTCCAGTAACGACGAACAGTGGATATCGGATCGCGGCTTTCAAGACTCGCCTATAGGCTCTCGGAGCAGATCGGTGAGACTTAACGTAACGAGTCTCGCGCTTTCCAAATATACCGCCTAGAACTGGAACAAACACAATAGCCATTATTAAAGAGGCGGACAAAACGCAAATTACCGTAATGGGCAGATATTTCATAAATCCTCCCACGATACCTGGCCAGAAAAGTAGTGGTAGGAAGACCATTAAAGTTGTTATAGTTGAAGCGATTATAGGCCAAGCCATGCGCTTTGCACCTTCACGGTAGGCTTGAACACGACTTGCCGACTGAGCCATCCTCCTATCGGCGTATTCAGTCGTTACAATGACCCCGTCAACTAACATACCAGCCACAAGTATTAGTGAGAATAAGACTACCAGATTCATGGTAAAGCCCATGTAGTATAAGAGCGCTATCCCAAATAAAAAACTACCTGGTATCGAAAGTCCCACTAAAGCAGCGTTTCTCAACCCGAGGCTTGCCACGATCACAACCATTACTATCACTACTGCAGCAGTGACATTATTTCCTAAGTCACTTAATAGATTTTTGACGGTTTTTGAGTCATCGTAAAGGTAACTGGCTTTGACCCCACCTGGTATTTGGTTAACACCTGCATCTATAACGGCCCGACTTGATTCGACCACTTCGATAACATTTGCCCCTACGCGCTTTTTTACATCTAATACAATTGAACTCTGTCCGTCAACTCGCGACCAACTTGCAGGGTCAGTATACGCCCGTCGTACAATTGCAATATCGCTGAAATGAATAGTTGTCCCGTCGCCAATTTTAATCGGCAAACTAGAAAGCTCTTCTAGGCTTTCAATTACACCTGGCACTTTTATTACAAACCTTCCAGCACCAGTATCAATGGCGCCTGCATTAACTAATTGATTGTTTGCAGAAACGAGCCCAATAACCGATGCTGGGTTCAAGCCATAACTTTCCATTGCTATTGCATCGATTAAAACCTCTACTACTTCTTCTCGATCCCCACCAATTTCGACTTCAAGAACTCCCTCAAGGGATTCCAATTTATCTTTGAGTTCTCGGGCTGCTGTTATCAACGCCCTAGCTGGAACGTCGCCGTAAATTGCCGCTGTTAAAATTGGGAACAAGGATAAGGATATCTCATAAATTACCGGTTCATCTGCGTTTGGAGGAAGATCAGATTTTACCTCATCAACTGCTTTTCGTACGTCTTCAAGAACTAAGTCAATATTCTCTCCAGCAAGAAATTCAAGAGTTACCGATGCGTAACCTTCGGTGCCAACGCTTGTCATGTTATCTAGGCCAGTTACAGTTCGTAGCTTTTTTTCAAGAGGTTTCACTAAAAGATTTTCGGCATCATCGGGTGCAATGCCAGAATAACCGACGGAAACGTACGCGACTGGAATATCTATGTCTGGGTTAGCTTCTTTTGGAATTTCTTGCAAAGCGGTGAAACCGACCCCCAAAATTAGCAGCAACATAAAAACTACAGCACTAGGCCTGGCAAAGGCTGATGAAATAATCGCGTTCATTAATTACTTCCCTTTACTAAAGAGTAGTTCACTAATTCGCCACTGTTAAGGAACGCTTGTCCTGCTGTTAGGAGCGTCGCGTTGTCTGGAACTCCTGCTATATATGCAAAATTTCCAGAGGTACGAACTAACTCAACTGGAATAACGTCTACTCGATCTTGGGCGTTAACTATTTTTACAGTCAGTTGACCGTCATCCTTGACATTTAAATGTGCAGGGGAGACTTTCAAAGCCTCAACCTCGCCGATAATAATTTCTGCTTCCGCTGTCATTCCCGCGCGTATACGCCCCTCTGGATTGTCGAGCTTTATCTCAACGTTAAATGTTCGTGTGGCTACGTTTGCTTTGGCCGCTATCTTATCAACTTTTCCTTTGGCAACTTCTGATCCAGCGAAACTAATGTTTACTGGATCAGCGATGTTTATCTTGTCAATACTCGTTTGAGCGATAGGAATAGTCAGTTTAAGGGTTTGAAGACCTAAAATTCTAGCAAGTGGGCGGTTTTCATCGACGAATTCTCCGATCTCAACATTTAGATCTTCTAGCCAACCTCTCTGAGGGGCAACAATTTTTGTAAATTTCAGTTGCTCTTGTAGCTGTAAAATTTTTGAGTCTATCAATTTTAATCGAGCGTATGAATTAGCGAGTTCAAGTTCTTTCGGCAAATTTTTTAGTTCAAACAAGCGGGTTTCAGCTGCACGCAATAATGCTCGTTTCTCTGATAACGCGAGTTCAGTTTGCACGCCTTTTTCGACCAGTCCTTTAGTAATCTCGAACTTTTTTTTGTTGGCTTCTAGATTTGCTTTAGCGGATTTCAATTGGACTGCTATCTCCCCATTTTTACTAAATTTTCTTTTTGTGTCATTATAAACAGCCAAAGCCGCTACTCGGTCTGCTTTTGCAGCAGCTAAATCAGACTCCAACGTGCCGCGGTCTAATTCAAAAATTGGATTACCGGCATTAATCCAACTTCCTTCAGAAAAATTTATTTTCTCTATAACACCTTGTCTACGAGCTACGATCGAAATTTCAAAAAGGGTTTCTGTAACACCACTTGCTCTTACAATTAGGGGGGTTGATATGTTTTTTACTTTAATTGCATCCACGGTAATTGGTTGTATCTTTCCTAAATCTGTCATTATTATGGAAGGCTCAGATTGGTCGTCATCATTTTGACCACTGCTAATTTTCCACAAGTCGTCAGAAATCATCCACGCAATCACTAAAAGGGCTATTATAAGGGCCCAAATGTATGAGGCTTTAATACGCATTCGGTTCATTAGTTCTCGTTTTATTTTTTTACTCTTTCCTAATAGCGGTTAGTAAGAATTTTGACTTGCTTTCATTTAAGTGATAATCACATAGACTTCAAGAATTAGTCGTCGATGTGTAAGATGGCTTTGTGCGGGATGACCATGAGGCTTGGTATTAAATCGTAATTTTCACTTTTAGCATGAGTAATGTGGTTGAGCATAGTAGCAATATAGCATAAAAAATGTATGACATTGTGTCACAACCCAGCTATAAATACCAAATAATATCTAGTTTGTAACGTAGTGAAGGAATTTAAACAGTGAGTGAAAATGAGTCCTTTATAGATGAAGTAACTGAAGAAGTTCGTAGAGATAAATTGTATTTATTTTTAAAAAAATATGGTTGGATTC
>MDTB01169222.1_pt1 | contig 15901 bp, 29 predicted proteins | sample 811161 | NCBI WGS metagenome assembly MDTB01 (sample SAMN05326650, study PRJNA326480) | marine metagenome | isolation source: seawater | place: Mediterranean Sea | collected 2009 | reverse complement strand
GGCTCGAACTTCAGATTGAACTGTTTAAGTCTATCCGTGGGGTATTGACCCCGCCCACTGTGTATTACTTCATCTTTAGTTATTCTCCAAAAGTCTTCAGAGCCACCAAGATAACCATGATCCATATACCAAAATTCTTCTGCTTGTTTAAAACATTCGGCAGTGCCTCTCAATACTCCATAAGATGCTATGCTAGGCATATTCTTAGAATTAAAATCTTGCACGTCTACTATTCTTGACTTACACCCCGAAGAAAAAGCTCTTGCTAAAGGCACGTTTCTTCCACTGAAGGTGCATAATACTACAGGTTTCATTATTTCATTACTTCTTTTATTAGTTTTTGAACATCACTAAGTTCATCGTCGTATGCTTTCTTTTGTTCTTTTGCTGTTGGTTTCATATACCAAGGTTTACGATTCGTCTTCTCCATATCTTCCTCTTTCCATGTTGCCGTCCCAATTAAGCTCTGTCATGCTTCTTTGTCTTTCTTTAAAGTCAGTAGGAAAAGAAAGCATTTCATCTTTCATGTCTTCCCACTCTTTTGCCAAAGGGCAAAATTTATAATTTTCAAACCAAGGGCCACCATCTGTGTAATGTATAATATTAGGTTTTTCAATATCATCATAGTACCCCGCTAAATAATTCCAAGTATGTGACAAAGAACCAATTTTTTCTTTAGCCCACTCCATTCTGTGTAAATACTTAGGGGGTCTAACATTTATAGTGCTTGGCTGTAAAACATCGCACTCTCTACAATTAAAAACCATAACAGATGACCAGTTTTTTCTAGGGTATATATGTTGAGTTTTTCCATCCATCTTTTTGTCAGTATATGGAGTGTAGTCATGTTGCACACAACTAATAACATTGTTCATGTCAATGTCATCCAGTATACTTTCTATGTCTGTTTGTACTAACACATCGCAATCCATAAAAATTGCCATACCTTTGTAGTTAGCTAAATATGGAGTTAAAAATCGTGTAATTGAAAACTCCGTAGAACCCCAAGCATCTTCTGGCCTAGTATAAATTCCTTTGTTTCTAAGTTCATGCTGTTTGATAGGTATAATCTCTATCTTTTTATTATACTTTCTTATAGAGTATTTTGCTACTTGATAAGCAATCTGCTCTCTGCTATCCCAACCAATAAATACTTTCACTAATCTGCTCCTTGTCTTCGTTCTGGAATTAATTGATCTAAAGCTGCCTCCAGAAGACTTATTCTCTGCTCTAATCTTTTTATTTTATTTTCTAGTTCTTCAATCTTTGTCTTTTGGGTCATACATTACTCTCAATAGCCATATCCCTAGTACTGCTGATATAAACCATGCAAATATTTCATTAGTTTCTGGACTCATACATCTCCTCCATAATATCCTCAACGAGGCGTATCTTATCCCATGTATCTTTCCACCCATCTACTTGTATAGCACTATCAACTAACAGTGATAGAGTATAATCGTTACCCCCTGAAAATATTTTATCTCCAAAAAATATTGTGTGGTCATTTACAGAGAAATCACTTATTACCTGAGATTTATCTTTTCCTGAAGGATAGATATCTATTCCTGTCTCTCCTCCGATAACTGCATCTAAGTCTGGAAATACTTCTTGAAACTCATCTACAATTTTTTGTCTTTCTCTAGTTCTTTTATCATATTGAAAATAGTGTTTTCTTTGTTCAAGATTTGCATTTCTTCCTACAACACTAAAATTTATACTGCCTTGTCTTTTTTCTATATGGTTTCCAGTTCTGACAGAATATGGACTATCAACAAGTGCAAGCTTTAAAAAGATACTTGCCATATCTGGAAGTCTCCAGTTAAACTTTCTTATTGTTACTCCTCTTATCCTTTTGTCATTTCCAGAACAACAATATACTGCATCTACGGTTTCGCATATAGTTTCTCCTAACTGTTCTATTGTTTTTGGGTAGTCACTTCCTGTTACTAAATGAACAGAATTATTACAGATAAACTCTAAAAACCATATTTTAAACTCTAAATCTATTTGTTCTCTTGGCGATGTTAATGTCCCGTCAACATCAAATAACCACCTTTTATTCATTTTGTCATTACCACATTTCTATGTTTGTCATCCCAAGCTTGAGGTTTGTAACCAAAAAACTTTTGACAGTAGTGAATACCTCGTAGGTCTCCATTTTCTGCTTCTAATACTAGTATAGGATTGTATTCTTCTATAGTATTATGAGATCCTTTTAAAACTTTTTCTTCATATCCATCAACATCAATTTTTATATAATCAATATCTTTTAGCTCAAACTCATCTAAGGTATACTGTCGTACTTTAAATCCTCTTTTAGCTACTTGTTTATCTATTCTACCTCTTCCACTTGCTTTTATTGTCTTGCTTTCATTTCCCAAAGCACACTCATAATGAGATACTTTTTTTAGATCTACATTGTGAGGAAAAAACTGCCGCTCTCTGTAGTCAAAACAATACACATGCTTAAAGTCTTTCATCAGATATCTAGTATACTCTCCATCTCTACAGCCTATGTCTATAGCATTTCTTGCTTTAGTAATAAATGGTTTACTTACTACCCAAGTCTTTTTACAATGATGGTCTGGATGTTCTTTTATACCGTCCATAGAGTAGAAAAAGTCTCTATCATACCATGCCCACTTAAAGTGACTACTTTTAAACTTTGTTCTTTTCATAGATAACCTTTATCTTTTGCTCGCTGTATATAACTATCTATCAGCTTTGGACTTGCAAACTCTTCTATCGACCAAGTAGTATGCGCCCACTTCCATAGTAGCTTTTCTCTTTTTGACCAATCAAAAGGTTCACAAATATCGTTTAAATCATGCCCACAAGCATCATAAGCTATACACCTTTTACTCATTGCAAAAGTTGGTATTGCTTCTACTATAGCTTCTACTGCAGCAGAACTACTATGAGTTACTACTGCACTACAATATTGTAAGTCTTTTAGTATAGTTCTTCTTTGTCTATCTGCTTTTTGATACTGTATTTCTGGTATCTCAGGTCTAGAACTGACCATAGGGTGTTGTCTAAAAATTATTGCTCTGTCAGTCTTTTTGAGAAGTACAGGCATTATTTCTTGCTTAACATAATTATCAAAAGTTCTTTTATCATCGTACTGAAAATTACCGTTAGGCTGTCCTATTATTATAATAGGATTGTCACTTGGTAGTCTTGGATACTGTTCTTCGAATTTAAACTTTCTTTTAAATTCATCAAATCTATGGTGACTAACATGATCTATCAACCAATCAGCTTCTCCAGTGGACTCATTTAATCCAATTCTGAACATACCTGTTTCAGGAGCGTTTAAAGCATTGCGAATGTAAGTTCCAAAGAAACTAGAGTCTATATGAAAGGTAGGTACTTTTGCTTCTCTGAGAGGCAAAATTATTTGTGATCTCTCCATACTTGGATTTTTAGGAGAGTGTGTAGCAAAGACAAAAGCAAGATCAACATCTGTGATAATCTTGTCATTCATAATTACTTCATGCCCAAGAGCTTGACACGCTTTGCCTATGCTCATAAAACATCTAAAAATTTCGTTTTGTTGGTTTCTCTTCTGGCGAAGAAGAGTTTTTGTACTAATTAATATTCGCAAGAGCTTCGTCCCTGTATTGTTTCCAAATTTCTACTAAGTCCTTTCTAGGGTGTGGCCTATGCTTGTGTCCTTTATCTTTTGCCCATTGGGGTTGCCACGGTTGAGTTGGTACATCAGTAAAATGTAAATGATAAATATCTTCTGGCTTACGCCCTTCTCCATCAAGACAATTCCATCTGTCATCAAAGTGTGCAGCTTCCGATAAAAAAGTCCAATATATTTGAGCAGTATAGTTTCCTGCCATTTTCTTTTGTTTTGATACAGGAGGTACTTTACCTCTCATCTTTTCATTATCAAAAACCATAACGCATAGTCTATTGTAACGGCAACCAAAAGGCTTACCGTGTAGATCCATATTATTCAGTTCTGCAATGTCTCGAAAGTTTACTTGATCTGTATCCATGTATATTGCTCTGCCTTCAAAGTTGCAATACTCTGATATAGCCCAGCGTAGCCCTGTAAAAGGAGTGAACCATCCTTTTTGATTAAAGTTACCAAAAAAGTTATCGGGATCTTTATCATTTCTCATAAATACCACTTCAACTTCCTCTGAAGAATTTTTCTTCAAAGAGTGTTCAAGTGTTATCTCAGCTTCATAATCATCTGTGCCCGTTCCTGTTCCTGCAAATACTCTAATCATTTTACCATATCCCATTTTTCTATTTCATCAACTTTAGTTACTCTTCTAGAAAGTTCATCTTGATCTGAATAATAAGTTGTTCTGTTTCCGTGCGTTATAGTCATACTACCTATTTCTTTTGCCCATCTGTGTGCTAAGTTACTGTAAGGAGTAAACCCATGCACTCTTGGAGTCTGTTCTAAATCTGCTGAAAGTATTTCCATTACATATACTTGCATTATGCCAACCTAAAACTGTTGCTGATCATTTTAGAATTAGGACTAATACATCTGCAGTTGTAGTTTGACCCAGTACGACCACCGATCCTTTCACAGTATTTTATTTCTACAGGTTTGCATTGAATTGGATAGTTAAACTGTTTTGTATATGTTGTGTCACACGCTGCCAATAATAGTAATATCATAAATCCTAAACAAATTCCATAGTATCTTAGTAATTTATTTTTCATAGTGAATTTAATTCCTCTAATAAATTTGCTTTTCTAAATGCTTTTAATGCTGAATCTGGTGTGCAATTAACGATCATTTGTTTTTGCTCGTCTTTAATTTGTTTGAAAGCCTCTCTGAATTTATCATAGGGACTGTTTTTATTTAACTTGCCAGGATGATCTCCAAAGAAATGACTTACAGTATCTATTTTTTGCATATTGTAGCCAACTAATATAGCTTTGCGAATACCCATAAGCATCGCTATGTTTAATAGTTGAAATCCTGAGTTTGAACCGAAGTGTATGAGAGCAGGCTCTTGACTCAAACCCTTATTAGAATATCTACCTTTTATAAAGTTTATTCCTAAACTTTGTGCAGTAGCTCCGTCTTGAGTCCATAGCCTAGCTTTGTCCATGTCTCTCGAATCAAAAAACCTATCTTTATGATAATCCCACCAATGTTTATCACACGCATAAAACTCATCAAGATAGTCTACTAGTCTATAACTATCATTGCAGCCGAACGCAATTACTTTTCCACTTTCGTGAAAAGGTCGAATAGTCTCGATCACCTCTTCTGTAAGACTTGGGCCAGAAGCAAAAAGAACCCCTACCCTATCTTCATACCTACGAGTAATTGATACAGGTTTGGGTTCTCCTTCCTTACTTTTATGTTTTATCCGTCCCTTCTTTTTCTTCAGTTTCGGTGTCTGTAGTGTATTCCCTTCTATAAAATCCACGCAAACGTGCCTCATTTTCTGCTTGTATCCTAAATCCCGCCATTAAAAAGTTACATATTTTAGATAGCACTCCCGCTTCTCTCCCTAAGTTCTTTGTAGGTTATAAAGTCTTGATCCTCATAAATCCACACCTTTACTTGATCCCAGACTAACCTTGCATCTGATTCAAAAGCGTGTCCTATACACGGTGCTATTTTTCTAAAATTACCCATTTCTAGTATCGTCCTTCTACTTAGAGTCATTGACTTCTGCTCTCCAGTTTTTTAACCATTCTTTTTGATCTCTTTCTGCGTCCATGAAAGTTGCCGCAGTAATAAAAATCATTGCAATTAGAACCATATGTCCAATAGCACTAGGATAAGCACTGAATAAGTTACCTGTCATTAGACCGAACGCAACTGCCCAGCCCGATGCAAGCACCATTGTAAACCAAATTTGCAAGTGCAAACTAGGTATATATTTTAAGGGATTATATTTGTAATCCATTATCCATTGATAAGTTTCCCAAAACCAAAGTAATTTCTTTTTCATTGTTCTCTTGACACTCCTTTTCCTTTCTCGTATGATCTCATTGCTCCAAGTCCGAGCATACCCATTAGTACTGGCATCATAGTTGCTAAGTCTATGAGAGGAATCTCTATATCTTTACCTATAAGTGCTAACGCAAAGTTAGCCATTGGTACTATGATAAAATTACTTAGCATACCTAATCCACATATCCAGCCTATTGCTGGACGCCACCCTGCTACAAATAGAGACTTATGAGCAGCTTCCTGCTTATTCACCTCTACTTGAGCCATTATCTGCTCATGAGCTTGCTTGTCTGCAAGAGTCGCTATGTCATGAGCTAATTGATTCTTTTGATCTTTATCTTCTATAAATTTGTCTAACAACCCAGCTACCGGCCCCGCTAAGCCTGATACAATACTTGCTATTGCCATAAACTTTTCCTTTTAAAATACACGCCTAGTGCTAATTTAATAGCTACTTGATACGGAATGAATAACCATTTAGAAAATTCATAACCATCCTGTTCCATAATTTCTTTACTGCAAAAACTTTTTTGTATGTTATCTACATACTCTCCCTTGTATTTTAATACTGCATGGCCCGTTCCTCTTACAGTACAAAAACAAAGTTTACTTTTTCTAGTAAGTAAACTAATCCACATCTTTGTATGGCTGTACCCAGAAAGTCTGTACAAAAGAGTTAAAGCATAGTCTTCGCAGTCCCCCTCCCAGGGAGCTTCTTTCATAATATACCATGCATCTCTTTTTCCATACTGATCTGAGTCTCTTACATACTTAAACTCATCATTTAATCTTTCAACTTCTAATGCTTCATCGGCAGTGATATCAGTCATAAAATTCCTTTTGGAGTCTGCTTAGGCTTTCCTCAGCCCAGTTTTGCATTTTATTTAATTTTTCAGCTATATAAATAGCTATAATACAAAATAGTACTGTAGGTACTATTAAGGGTACTAATATCCAGAAAAAGACATTAGGAAGGTAAGCCTTTGATATACACCAAAGAGCCGCCATCTTTAGTTGCCGTAAGTGCTTCATTCCTATTACCTTCTTTAGTATAACTAACGTGAACCCAGCCAGCACTGGGGTCGTTCTTTGAATAAAACTCAAGGATAAGCTGGTCGAATTCTAAAAAGTTTTGTATCCATTTTGCAACTACTATATTAGCAGTTCCTGGAACTTCAATATCCGCTGCTTCTCCTTTACAATGCTGACTGGTTTTTGCGCCCCCGATTGCCTCATTGAGAGCGTGACATCTATATCCGCTGTTAATAACGGTTAATCCAAATTCATCTCTTACGGGCTGTACTATCTTTTCAAAGAGTAGCTTTGCAGCCTCTAAATGTTCTCCATCAGGAGTGTTATCTATACCTAGTCTTAATGCTGATGAGCTTTTTGTAAACTCCGTTAATGAAAAGTTTCGCGATAGCTTCATAAGATAAATCCTTTAATTAACCTAAACACGCGAGAATAATGAGAGGTCCGAATAATATTGCTTCGCTTAAAACAATATCACGAAAGAGCGTGTCTTTCTGCCTATTCACTACGTATCTCCAATAAATCTTTACTGTATCTCCAGTATCGTTGGTTTACTGGCCTCCGAGTATGTTAACCCGACATTGAGCATCCCATTGTCCATACTCGCAGACTTAACTTCTAAGTCGCTGTCCAGCTTAAAACGACGTTCAAACGCTTTACCACTTATACCTTTGTGTATTAAGTCTTCATTAGAGTTGACCTCCGAATTCTTCTCTCCTTCAATAGACAAAACATTATTTGTACAAATAACTTTTATCTGTTCCTTTTCCCAGCCAGGAAGAGCAACTTCGATCCGATATCCGTCATTTCCAACTTTAACTACATTATACCGTGGATACTCCACAGGTGCTGTAAAAAAAGTATCTTGTAAATTATCTAAGCCTATAAACAGCTTAGCAAATTCGCTTGGCATTTTAACCATAGAAATCTCCTTATAGTAAGATTACTTGTCCCTTGCGGTAACATTAAGTTCCCTCGTTTCCGAGGGGCTGGCTGCAGGCGGAACCATTCCGGCCTACATTTACCGCATATTATACAGGGAAATAGTTAGAAAGTCAAGAATTATTTTTGGGGTGGTAGGAGGAAAAAGGGAGGCTTTCGCCTCCCTAACTGTTTACGCTGTCCACTTAACTCCACGGTATACTCCGTTTACTGGTTGTGGATTCTTTTCAAGACCATCCGAAGTCCATCTAAAACCTCGATAAAATCCTGATTGTGCGCTGATAGTATTTTTTTGTTGAGACGGGGATACTTTTACCCCGCGATAGATAGTAGTCATCACATTTCTCCTAAAGGCTTGGCGTTCCTTCGGCAAATGCCTACTTCCGTCTTACAGGGATTGTAAGATGAACGGATTAACGGATACTACGATAGCATCCGTACTACAATTCCAATTATAAATAATACTGCAAAAAATAGTATAACACTTGTTATACCCTTGGCAAATCCTTCTAATAATTCATCCATGTTTTATACTTGAGAAATTGGGCAGGGTTTCATCGTCGTAGCCCACTTGTGCCTTCCTTCTTTAAATATAGGATGAGCCACAAAAGATCCTTTTTCTTTCTTTAATGAAAGAATTGGGTGTGGTGTAAAATTTTTATCTTTTCTCATGCTTAAGTGCTTTCTTTATTACTTTGTGAAGTCTCGGTGACTTCATTACTTTGTTGAATTTTTTCAAAAACTTTTTCATAGTTTATATTTATATCCATGAACGAGCAACCTGTCAATATACAAATTACTAAGAGTAATCTCATTTCTTTCGCTTTCCTAGTCTGATTCTGGTTCGTATTAAGGATCTGGGTACTTTCTTACCTTGCTTATAAAGCCTAGAGATCCGTTTTATTACTTTAGCAAGACGGGCTCTACGCGAGCCCTTAGTCCCTGCTAAATACTTTTTTGGTACCTTAGTCTTTCTGTCCTTTGGTACTCTTCTTCGTTTAGCCATATTACTTTCCTACACTTCTCATAGCTGTTCTATGAGCTTGAGTAAAGGTTTTACCGTTTCTCATTGCTTTTCTCATAGCACTCATATGTTTTCTAGTATGATGCCTAGAGTGTCGTTTCAATGTGGCTAGCTGTCGCTTTGTTAACGACTTTTTCTTCTTCTTTCTTTTGTGAATAGCCATTACTTTTTGCCTTTCTTCTTTCTTTTAAGAATAGCTCTTTGAAGAGCCATTGGCAATTTTTTCTGTGCTGCAGTTAGTCCGTTTCCAGACTTCTTTTTCTTTCCGTTCTTTTTCTTCTTCTTTCCGTTTTTCTTTTTAGGTTTACTGTGATAAGGCATATTTAACTCCTTTTCTTTCTTCTACGAAGATCAAGATCATGTTTGCGAGAGCCTCTTATAAAAGAATTTACTCTTGCAAACGCCCACCGACTCATAGTCATTCCTGGGCGACTGCCCGAACTTAAAAAAGCTCCCTGCCCTCTTCTGTATACTGCCCCAAGAGTTCTAGCAGAGATTCCCGAGGATTTAGCTTTTCTTGCTAAAGCCGTCTTCACTGATGAACTTAAGGCTCTTCGTCGTCGCTTAGGTGCAGCCTTTCTTTTAGTTGTTCGTTTCTTGCGTCGTTTTACAGCCATTACCACTTCACCTTGTTGGCCCAATAAGCTGCACTCATTTTGCCCTTGGCTATGTTCTTTGCGTGTCTAGCCTTAAAAGATCGTCGTCTAGCTTTTTGTCTTGCAGATTCACCACTTTTAGGTTTACCTGCTGTAGTCACTCCTTGTTGTCCAAATCTAATTAATTTTACTTTATGACCAGACTTGGCTAACACCATGTGTGATTTTTTACGGTGTCCAGGCGTTCTCTTAGGTTTGTTATAACCCTTGAGACGATGTTTTTTCATCAGCCTTTTACCTCTCGATTTGTGCGCCATGTTCGAATTCTACCCAAATAGCCCAAAGGCCCCAGGCTGCTTCCAAGCACCAGCCGTTTCTCCACCGCTCCAATGAGATGGTTGGAATAAATAAGAATTTCCACTTTACATCATATACAGTAGTAGAGTGTCTTCCCCAACCAAATGCAAAATCTTCTTTAAATCGGTCTTGTATTCTAAGTTTCATGTTTTCTCCAAGTTAAATGCGTGATGTAGTATGCGCATCCCACTAGCACTGTCGTAGTATTCTGATAGCACTTGACGGATGTTAACCGAAATGGGCTATTCGGCGGCTATACAGAACTCTTGCTCACGCCTGCTGTGTTGAAAAAGCAGGTATATATGTTATATTCCATAATTTTGATGGCACTTTCTGTTGCCAGGCGTGCCAAACCCCGTCACCGCTTTGCTTATTAGGCCGCTAGTGGCAGATCGTAAACATCATCGTTTGCGTTTATATTTTAGTGTTATCGTGTTGTCTCACGGCTCTAAAATGTCTCTATTTTCACCTCGTCGAAACCTGTCATCCCCCATAAGAACACTCAATTAAATGTGCTTATGGTGGAGATGGGGGGAATCGAACCCCCGTCCGCTGCGTTTTACTAAACCTTTATTATCGAGCATTGATAATTATAATACAAATCACCGCCCGTGTCAAGTATTATTTTTCGTTAGGCCCAGACTAGTTCGCCAATACTTCTAAAGGGTATTGCTCTTCCGTTTTCATCTTTTATGGCGAACTGTTCACCTCTGATGTAGCCACCCATAATATCGTATTTGTTACCTGCTACCCTGCTTACAGCTCTTATGGGCAGCACTTCTTGACCTTTTAACATTCTTCGTCTCTGAAGAACTTTTGCCTTGCTTTTCACAGGTCTTTTCTTTCCTTTTCGTGCCATGTCGGTCTCCTTTTTTCAGTCTCAGTATTATGAAGGATTTGAATAAAAATGTCAAGTAATATTTTTTTAATACCCTACAAAAATAAATCTTGACATACCAACGATAATCGCGTATAATATGTTCTTATTGATGGAGAAAGATTACATGACAGAAAGCGAGATGTATGAGAAGGAGATACAACAATTAAATAAACAGTTGTATACTGCTTACGGCAAGCTAGCTGCTCTCAGTATGGTAGAAGATTCATGGCAAGAAACCAAAACTGACGTTTCACAGAGGTTTATCTTTGAGTCTCCTGATCGTGGCGAGACAGTTTATAGAAGACCTTTCGGGTCAGGATTTGACCAGAAAGAATTGTATTCAATAACCCAAAATGGGCACGTATTTGTACGAAAGGATTTATTGAGGAGGGATGATGATGAAACCGGCACTAATTAAAGGAACAAGAAAATATCTTGAGGGAAATCTTGAGAAGCATAAGATGAACGCAGAAATGCTTTTTGAGAGGGGTGCTGCTGTTGCAGAACATCCAGGTTATTTGGAAACAATAGAACAGGAGTTAGCAAATATTGCAGAGTATAGTGATAAGTTGGAAGTTCTTTATGAACATTTTGAAAAGCCTCTTAGAGACGCAGGTTGGACGGGTGAAGATAACTGGGTCACTGGAAAAGACTAATGCAAATATTAACGACAACAATTTTAATATGCCTACTATTGGTGATAGTATACGATGTGTGGGACATAATGAAAGGAGATTGAATGAATGAACTAGATTTAGGAACTTATCAAGACTTTGCATATTTTACGGCAAGTGATGAGTCTAAAAACTTCAATAAGTTTATAAGCAACTTAGAAGTAGAGCAGATGGAAACAGACGTAAATTTACCACTACTTTTGACAGCCGCAATAGGCTTGGCAAGTGAGGGTGGAGAGTTTACAGAGATAGTCAAAAAGGTACTATTCCAAGGCAAGACAATGGATCAAAGTGTTCGATTTCATATGGAAAGAGAACTCGGAGATGTACTTTGGTACTTAGCAAATGCTTGTACCGCATTGAACATCAACTTACAACAAGTGATGGAAGAGAACGAACGAAAACTGAAAGCACGGTATCCTGAAGGTTTTAGTGTGAGTAGATCGGAAAACAGAGCAGAGGGTGATATCTAACGATGTGCGGAGGATACACAGGAGAGCACGAAGACAGCATTAATCCAGCAACAGTAGGAGACAACTTGAATCAGAAAGGAGAAAGATGGAATTGGTATCAAGAAGTAGATGGAAAGATGGTTCCTACCCCTGTGCCTGACGACCCCGTTGCTCGCCCCGCTCACTATACATCGGGTGAGATAGAGTGTATAGATGCTATGAGAGAAGCATTTGGAGACGAGGCACTGAAAGCATTTTGTAAGCTAAATGCTTTTAAATATCTCTGGCGTTCTGGCAAGAAAGGCTCAGAGAAGGAGGATACTGAAAAAGCAATTTGGTATCTTAGAAAGAGTATAGGAGATGATCCGAGAGACTAAAGGTTTATTTGAAGATATACTTGATCTTTACTTAGGTCTTTTAGAATTTATATTTGTAGACGTATTTCCATGGGCACTAATGATATTCGCATTTTGTTCATGGCTCTACTTTTCAATTAAGATGATAGAGGTGATTATTTATGATGATTAAGCAAGCCCAGCAAAGACGAGAGGACGACACGGATGAAAGAAAAAGACAAGCAGAAGATCCACGACACAACCAGTGGTAATGTCATTCCGTTTCCCCGAAAAAAGACGGAACGAGATATTATAGAAGAACAACTAGCAGAGCTAGAAAGGCAGTCTTTGATTTTACATGAGCAAACGAGACGCATTTTGGAGTCACTTTATGAAGATTGAATCAACACCAATACAACAAGCCTATAAGATGATGGAGGACAAGTACCGTCAGAGGCAGCAAGAATTTGCATACGACATGAGAAAGAGAGAGCTTGCAGATTTACAAATGGATCTAGAACGTCTTAGATTAATCAGACAAAAAGAAGTCATGCGAGAGTACATTGAGCTTTACAATAAACAAGCTAACATTGATACTCATTATCTGGATAAAAAATGAATTTACCACTAGAAGTTGAAAACTTTCTCGACGAACAACAAATGTTTGACGAGAATGACGATGAATACTCCGTAATACCTTTACTTATGGAGAAGTTTAATGTTAGTGAGGAAGTAGCATCTTCTTACGCTAATGAATATATAACCCTGCTGTTTGACGATGACGGACAGCCAACTGAATATGAGGAATGGAATGACTTTGACCCAGACTGCTGAGTTCCAAAGTTTTTGTCAACGTATGTGGCTTGATTTTTGTGATGAGAATAACACGATTCTCAGCGAGCGCATGACATACGAACAATACACTACCAACTACAAAGATTACCTGGTGGAGAGGTATGAAAGTAGATAACCTTATCAAAGCACTTTACGAAGGAGAGGTTACAGTTGAATATCGTAAGTTAGGTACTAATGAACTACGAGTCATGCCTTGCACACTCAGCACAGATATAATTCCACACAGAATGAAAATAAATCCTAGCTCTCACACTATCATTATGTGGGCTTTAGACAAGCAGGCTTGGAGAGACGTTCTTGTATCCACAATAGAAAATTGGTATGTAAATGAAAAAGCATAGAAAGAGTATTTACACCGTTTTAGCACTTATTATCTTGTTGGCTGCCTCCCCGATAGCAGCAGATAACAAGCATCAGTCCGTCCCATATACGCAAAAAAATTTCTTGACATTTGATTGGTCGGTCTGCTATAATATATAAAATTTTCACAAACCAACTACCAACACACAACAAGCCAATGTTGAGAATGTTACATCTTTGTAATCCTTCACGCAGTTTTTTCAAGCGGCTCGGTGACGTAAGGAAGCGAGACGTTTAGAAAAGACTTAGTGTGAAGTCATTACGCAGCGATGTAAATTCGAAACTTACTCCCCGTGAATACACACAATAACCATACAAGTGAGTGACCAAGTAAGGACAACAAGCGTCTACGGGGTTTCCGATTATCGCTACAAGTATGTCTACGGTAACCCTTCACGACTAAAGAGTACTAAGAAAAGCATTCCACGATTTGAAGGATAAGGATCAAGTTTCCCCTTAGTAGCACAGAGTGCAGCGTCCCCGCTCAGTCAATGTAGAAGTTATGGTTTCCAATCACCAGAATGGGTGTACGGTTTCTGTATCCAGGTTGAGAAAAATACAAGGCGGGTGTGTTCGGGTGGGTTTGAGCTTCAAGAGCAGCATACATTGCCTTTCTCCAAGCGACTTTATCATCTATAGGGTAAGAAGGTGGGTAGAATTCAAACTGTCTAGGCTCTACGACAACATCACAGGCTTTATCAGGCCATAGAGGGCTTTCCATACGATTGTAGATCACTGACGCGACAGCCACTTGTCCTTCGTATGGTTCTCCTCTGCTTTCGTAGTATATCGCTAGTGCTACACAAAACACTTCAAACATAATAACCCCGCTATAGCCCCGCCCAAGAAAAAGCCGGTACTAAGCCCGGCTCAAATCAATTATATGTTTTAGTACTTCTTTAGGAGCTTTCTCCAAACCTTCCAGTCTGAATAACTCCGTCTCTAATACTTCGGCCAGATCAGCTACCAGTTCCTTTTTAGTTACTGGCATCTCTCCTCTTTTATTGACATAAACTTTCTTTTCGTAGATCCCTTCTCTTGATAGTTTTCCGATTATTGATCGTTTAGATTTGGATAGTTCTTCGGAAAGTATGTCGAGGATTTCTTGCTTATCCTCCGCCTCTAAGTATCTTTTTCTTAGATATCCTACTTCCGTGTCCGTGTACAAAAGGAAACTCCAGTTGTTGTGGTTGGATGAGTGCGTCCTGAACTTCTTCTAGTGGAGTGATGCTTGAATACTCATCCAGAGTATCAAAGTATTCGTCCATATAATCGTTCATACGCGATTCGTGGTACTCTAAAAGCTCAGTTAAGTCGTCCAATTCATAAGACAACTCTCGCAACCTAGTCAGGAGTGCGATTTTTCGCTTCGGTAATGGAAATTGTATAATATTTGCCATTTGATTATTATAGAGCCTTCACTTAAGAAAGTCAAGAACTTTTTTTGCCCACCTCCAAAATTTTTTAACTTTTTTACTGCGGGCATAAAAAAGCCTCCAACTGTCTGCGACTAATTGGAGGCTTTCCCTACCTACTCAGCTTTGTAGCAATAGAACCCACCGATCTATTGATTGATTACCCCACGCCATCACGCTGATAATTCGTGATATTGTTTATGATAATCTCCCGACTCTATTCGATTTTTTCGTGCATCCAACAGGAGCGGCACAGAGGATATATCGCGTATCAAAGACATATAACCCACCTAGGTACATTGACATTACTCAGTTATCAGCCGATATGTAACTTCTACAATGCTAGGATTTTCCCTTGATTGGCGGATTACTGATTTCCCGCGATGACCAGTAGACCAAGAACTCCAGAATGTATCTCAAGTCACCTTGAGTCTGTCGGATTGCCTGTTTTAAGTTGCGACTCCTTAACGGATCAGGACTTATTCTCACAATGTCTTCGTCGGTTTACAACTTCTGTTGGGGTTAGCCGTCGGCGTGTAAACTGTCTATACTGTCATCAGGTCTGAACACTTGTACTCTCAGCGGTTCAGTGGCTCGTTCTTGATTAAATATGGCACGCCTCTCCGAGGTGATTAGCTTCGTTTGTTGCCACCCATTTCCTAGGATCAGGGAAGGGAACTCTAAAGCTACAATTTTCCGTCGATTATGGAGTTGTTATCTGTTGCCTCTATCTCCACCATACTTGCAGGTTACTGGTTCCTGCACCCCTTTTTCATCGCACCTAGCTCCTGGTAGGGGTCGGTTAGCCCTTGTAACGCGTGGGCCGTAAATCTCACGGATAGTTAAGGTACTATCAGACCGAATACGTTGGGACTTACATTTCTTACTAACGCCCATTAGCCTTGACTTTGCCATCTTATGACTCGCGACATTTTCATGCAGCTCACCAAGGTTACTGTAAGGATGGGCTGAGGTTAGGACGATTTACCTCGATCTTTACTGCCTTATCCGAATATTGTACGGCCCTAG
>MDTB01045959.1_pt1 | contig 15901 bp, 22 predicted proteins | sample 811161 | NCBI WGS metagenome assembly MDTB01 (sample SAMN05326650, study PRJNA326480) | marine metagenome | isolation source: seawater | place: Mediterranean Sea | collected 2009 | reverse complement strand
TAGATCCAAATCAGTTATTAAATCCTGGTAAAGTTTTAGATGAATGAACCATTATATCGCAATTGATATTGGTGGAACGAAAACAAGCAGCGCTATTTTAAATGCACATTCAAAAGAGCTTTTGAATTACGAATCTGTGAAATCTAATCCAGGGTATCATATTTTTCCGAAATTTCTTGGGGAATTGATAAAAAAGCAGTTAAATAACGCCGTTAAACGAAGTATTAATATTGATCGAAGGGTATTGGTTGCATTACCTGGAAATTTTGAAACAGGCGAAGAAATATACTATAAATCGGGGTCTGGTCGTCAAATACTTTTGAAGCATGAGGAATTTGATAGTTTAAATATTACATCCTGGTTAACCGCTTATGTTCCTCAAAAATATAATTTTTTTGCAATGAATGATGCCAAGGCTCAAGCCATTGGCGCAATTTCTTCAACATGGCGTGATGAATTCAAACATCAGGTGGTATTATTTATTTCTCCAGGGACAGGGTTAGGTGGTGCTTTGGTAAAAATGGGTGATGATCCAAAGGATTTTGAGTTTATTTGTGACGGTCATATTTACGATATCATTGTCAATATTCGTGATCAAAAGGTAATGGCCGAAGATATTTTATCTGGCCGTGGAATTTTTGAAAAAACAGGTAAGGTGGCGAAAGCGATAAATAGGAGTGATGATTTATTTAATCAGCACCTGAATGTGGTTGATGATTGTGCAACTTGTTGCATTGAATTGATTCAAACGATCTCATCTTCATCAGTAACAAAAATTAATCCTAAAAATAATTGGACGAATAAAGAACAGCAAATGGCTGCCATGGCATCGGTAATCATCTTGGGTGGAAGTATCGGTACCAAAGGGAAAATTGCACGATATATTAAAGAACGCCTAAACAAGTTGAGTTCATTTACTATTGTGAGTTCACATGATCCTGATAAAAATGCGCTGAGAGGGACACTATTAATTGCACAAAAAAATTGAGCCATCAGCATCCCTTTGCTAATATAAGGTCAATAACCAAGAGGAGAATTTTATGAGCTTGCAAGAGATATTTGATGAACAAGTACGACTGAATGAAAAGATAAACCCAGATTTATATAAAGAAATCGATGACCCTGAAATTAAGCGTCAGCGTTTTCTTCAATTTGAGCTAGCGTTGCGCCAGGAATCTGCTGAAGCGATTGATAGCTTAAACTGGAAGTGGTGGAAAAAAGATAATGATGATTGGGATAACATTAAAATCGAATTGGTTGATATGCTACATTTTTGGGTATCCATGTGTACAATTGCTGGCCTTTCGGCAGAAGATGTAATTAATCTGTATTTAAAGAAAAATCAGTTGAACCATAAGCGTCAAAATGAAGGATATAATGAAGGAACATATGAAAAGGTGATTAATGGTGTTGAAGATAATAAGACCTATGTATTGGATGATCAATGACACTGATTATTGATGGCAATAAAGTAAAATCAAACATACTAGATGAGTTAACTGCTGAAATTAAATCATTGCAAGTTAAACCAGGGTTGGCGGTGATTCTTGTTGGAGATAACCCTGCCTCAAAAGCATACATTGGAATGAAGAAAAAAGCGTGTGAGCAGCTAGGGATTCAATCATTCGAATTTTTATTGCCAAAAGAAACGACAGAATCAGACTTGTCACAACTAATCGAAACATTAAATGAGCGCAAAGAGGTCAATGGAATTTTACTACAAATGCCATTACCAAAAGGTTTAGATGAACAAAAAATGCTTGAGCTTATTTCTCCTGAAAAAGATGTCGATGGATTTCATCCGATAAATGTTGGTAAATTACTAATTGGCTTAGATTCATTTAAATCCTGCACGCCATTTGGGGTTTCCAAATTATTGGCATCCTATAATATTGATACGCATGGCAAGCATGTTGTTATCATTGGTCGCAGTAATATTGTTGGTAAACCAATGGCTGCCATACTCATACAAAATGAATTGGGGGCAAATGCAACCGTTACAATTTGCCATTCTCGAACAGAAAATCTAGACCAAATTGCATGCCAGGCCGATATCTTAATCGCCGCGATTGGAAAACCACATTTTGTAAAAGAGGGTATGGTGAAGAGCGGAGCCGTAGTGATTGATGTTGGAATTAACCGTGTCGAAGATGCCCACCATCCAAGAGGTTTTAAGTTAGTAGGGGATGTGGATTTCGATCAAGTGAAAGAAAAGACCTCAGCAATTACACCAGTTCCCGGTGGGGTTGGTCCAATGACCATTGCAATGCTTATGACGAATACACTGACGGCTTGTAAAAAACAAAATCACAATCTTTAAATGGCATTGCTAATTGTTACGGCAATTATAATGTCAGCTTATGTTTGGTCGACCTATGCGTTAGAAAAAGAAATTAAATCATTCCATTTGCAACCTCAAGCAAAATGGCTAATTGGACTATTGGTTTTTTTAGGTACCTCATTCATATTGTTTGAACCTCAAAAAATTACACTGTTTCCATTTATTTGTACGCTGATTGTTTTAGCCGTTGTGGATTTTGAACATCACTCCGTTCGATTCGTTGATTTAATTGTGATGTCAATCACCTTGACCCCTTTAATTTTATGGGCATCGTTTATTCAACTACTGATGATTTCATCAATTATGTTAGTGACTTTAATAACGTTAAAATTAAGCTTGAAATTAATTTACAAGAAAGAGGCCTTTGGTGCGGCAGATATATGGGTCATGATTGCCATTTTAATTGGACTTGGAGGAAAAGCCGCATTAGTCGCAATTTATTGCAGTCTTATTTTATCTGCTCTAACCGGTATTGCAGCGGTTCTATTTTTTAGGCGCTCAAAACAATCCGCACTACCTTTCATCCCATTTTTATCAATTGGAACCATAATTTCAGTGTTTTTTTCGAATCATATATTGAATTTATATAACGCCATATTTATGATTTAATTATAGAAAAAAAGAGGGGGCCTCGTGATATTTGATATTTTAGCAGCTTTAGCCATAATGCTATGTTTAGTTTCGCTAAGTTTTTCAATTTTTAATCCAAACATACAAACAAAAGAGACATTGGTTGGAATTATTGCATTTCAAACTGAATTAAAGTCAAAAGCTGAACGTAAAAATCATCACATTCTGATTTATAATCGTCACTTAAACAATGAGCATCAAGTGCCATTTGAGGATTGTTTTTTACGATTTACTGATAATGGTACCGCATCGTTAGCGGGAACATGTATCGGTGAAAAATCCAATCTAACCCTTCGTCCAGGGGAAGGGGGTATCGGTTACCCGTGGTGATAAAATTTGCAGGATTTTACATGATCGAAGCAATGGTAGGTATCTTAATAATAATAATCTTAATGCATCAGATTTATACCATTTCAGTTCAATTAATGAGTCTAAATTATCAAATAATTCAAAAAGATACTAAAATATATGATCAATTAAATCAGTTAAACAAAGAAATTATTTTATTAAAAGATGTGCCAATTAATGATATTCGATTGTGTACAAAACGTATTGATGAAATTAAATTATTTTATGTTTGCAAGTAAACGAATATCTGGTTTTTTATTAATGGAGGTGATGATTGTCCTAACCATAATTTCACTGATACTCCCCAAAATTTTGGAACTCATTCGATTTAATTACGAGAAAGCATATCAAATAATAAGTGACAATCAACGATTGATCGAAAAAATGGATATTTATAGCCAAATCGTTAGTGATACATCAGATCAATTTGAATCGCTATCCGATTGTTGCATAAAAACATCCCTGCATGAAATTTGTTATGATATTAAAAATAATCAATTTCGTAGAAGAAAAAAACAGCGAAGGGCTCAACGTTTTTATACCCATTATATTGGCAAAAAAAAACAATTCAGTTCAATAAAATGTGAATATAAAAATAAATTGATAACCATTAAATTTAAACACGAAGCAGGCGAAGAAACAGTGTGGGCTTTTTATATTGATCATTCATGATCATTTCATTAATTATCCCTTTGCTGGTGTTGATATTAAGCTTGATTGGAGTCAGTGTGGTTCTTCATGAAGTTTCAAAAGTTCAAGAAAACTTTATTAATGCTCTTAAAGTAAACATGTTAGAAAAAAGTATACAAGCTACTTTTTCAGAACGAATAAATGAAATTCCGAACACGTTTAATTGTAGCAATCCAAACATGACGGAATATTTAAAATATGAAAATAAAGATAAGGTTATAATCATATACTTCTGCAACACTTCTCAACAACTAATGATTAATAGTAAAGCGTTATAAGTGTTTGATTTGACTAATTTTTGAGTCATACAAATAAAATAAGCCGCTTGCTTCTACACAAATGGAAGCTTGATCATAAATAATTGATTCGCAGTGAATTTTTTTTCCATCGATTTGAACAAGCCAAGCCTTTATGAGATATGTTTGATTTAAGTAAACGGGGTTCAGGTAATTGACGTTTAAATTAATGGTCATTGAAATTTTATTTAAACAGAAACAAACCAACCCCATCAGATCATCACAAACAGCCGATAAAACGCCACCATGAGTTAGATTTGGAGGACCAACATGCGCTTGTCTGAATTTATATTCTGCCGTGATCATATTCTCCTTTATGTAAGGTATGAGTTTCAAACCCTGCTTATTATTCTTTCCAACCACAAAATTAAATGGATCAAAATAAGCTAATTCATGTGTTTCATCATCATATATTAACGCTGAATTATGATGCATTTGATTCAATAAAATATTTGATTTTTTGCCTGATATGTATTTAAACTTCATCAATTATAATTTTACCATTATGACATATGATGATTGATAATTTTTGCACAAATTCTTGGGGACTCAAAGGGGACAAGGTGTGTGGTATTCGGAATTTCAATAAATTCATCGGCATGTCGCTTAAGAAGCCGACGTGCTCCACTAAGAAATGTATTTGAAGTTTGACCAGCAATCACAATTAGCTTGGATTGCAATGTCCTCAAGTTTTTCCAAATCACTGGATCAAGAACACACATGTTGCGATAGATTTCAATTTCCCACTTTTTTGGGAACCGCAATGAATAAATACCATCATCTTCTTGGATACTTGCTCGAACGAAAATACCCAATGCTTTATCTGAAAACTGACGAAATGTTGGATAGTTTCGCCATCGTTTGATAACACCCTCGATTGAATCAAATTGGTCTCTACGTTTTTTGGTTATTCGAATCATTGGATGGAGTTGATTTTCTAATCGTAATGTTCGAATAATGCGATATATAAAATTAAATGGAGGGCTAAATAAAGCCGGTTCCATAATAAAAATGGTCTTCCATGCGTCAGGGTTTAGAATGGCATGGTATAAAAGAGCTGTAGCACCTGAAGAATGACCAATGCCAATATTTTGTTTATTTTGAATTGTTTGATCAATAACATCACTAAACATCGTCCATGAAAAGGGAGCTCCTTTTTCTCCTGGAAATTGATCAAGAATGGGATAATGGAATACCGTTGGTTGGTTGTTGAGTTCATTGAAAATCAATCGATATGCCTCATAATGTATTCCATTAGCTGAATAAAAGTAAAAATCATCCATAAATATAAACCCTCTTGTATAAAATAATATACAATATTATGATAAAAGAAAATTTAATTTCAATAAGGACATATAATGGATTCAAAAGACTATAACATACTAAAAGAACTCATAGAAAATGGCAGGGAAACCAATTTAGAAATATCAAAGCGAATCAAACTTGCGCCTTCTGCGACACTTGGCCGAATTAAATCATTAGAAGAAGATGGATTTATAAAAGGCTATTCTGCACGTGTTGACCATAATAGAGTTGGAATTAAATTAATTTGTTACACACATGTTCGCGTAGATCGCAATAATTTTATTGATGAAGTTGCTGAGGAATTATGTTTGATAGATGAGGTTCTTGAAGTTTACGAGGTTATGGGGTCTTCATCTTATTTTGTTAAAATTGCAGCTGAAAATAATGAAGATGCACAACGAATAATTAAACGAATTGGTGACATTGAAAAAGTGAGTTTTTCTGAAAGCTTTTTAGTGCTTAAGGAATTAAAATACAAATCAAGCCGTATCCCTTTATCGATTATAGATAAGCCGGATAGGAAGCCTAGAAAAGTTTACGAATAAGACGAATTATTGATATCAAACCTTAACCCAGTTACTATAAAATTATGAAAACAATCCGTAAAGATTTTATTTTTGGCATTGTTATAGTCGTTCCACTAGCCAGTATATTTTGGTTGATTGATTTAAGTGTGCAGGCATTAACCGGCCCGATGTCTCAATTGGCAGGTTTTCAATTAAATAATCTCAATGGGATCTTATTAAGTTTAGGCGTCATTTGGTTTATTGGGTTTATTGCTCGTTTAGTCGTCAATCGCTCAATTTTCCCTAAAATTGAAGCTTTAATTGTAAAAGTACCAATCATTAGTTTGGTTTATCGGTCCATACGTCAAATTGCAAGTGTTTTGGTTAAAGAAAAACAACGATTTTTAGCCACTGTATTTGTCGAATACCCGTCAAAAGGCATATGGTCCATGGGGTTCTTAACCAATGATCATGTCACATGCATGGTAAATAAAAACGGCAACCGTTTAATCAGTAATGCTGTAGCAGTTTTTATACCATCAACACCAAACCCAATGAATGGGATGTTTGTATTTGTGGATGAATCTCAAATCGAACAAACACAAATGACTGTTGAAGATGGCATTAAATGTTTAATGTCGGCAGGGATGATTACTCCTGAAGTAAAAATTCAAAAAAAATGAGCATACTTATAACAGGTGCTGCTGGGTTTATTGGGTCTAATTTTTTAAGGGTTTTATTGGCAAATACAAACGAAACAATCATTGCTTATGATGCTTTAACCTATGCTGGAAATTTAGAGAATATTGCGGATCTATCTCGAGATCAGGTTACGTTTGTACACGCAAACATTTGTGACAAGGCGTCATTAAATCAAACATTAAAAAAATTTAATGTAAAAAAAATAATTCATTTTGCAGCAGAATCTCATGTAGATCGAAGTATATTAAGTTCTGAGCCATTTATTCAAACAAATGTGGTAGGGACCCAACAACTTTTGGATGCTTCAAAAATGCATGATGTTGAGCGATTTATTCATGTTTCAACAGATGAGGTGTATGGATCATTGGACTCGAATGATCCCGCATTTACAGAAACAAGTTTAATTCAACCAAATAGCCCGTATTCAGCATCCAAAGCTGCCTCGGACTTATTGGTTCGATCGTACATAGAGACATTTAATTTCCCTGCAATTATTACACGTTGTTCAAATAATTATGGGCCTTATCAATTTCCTGAAAAGTTAATTCCATTAATGATTCATAATGCACAAAACAACTTGCCTCTTCCAGTATATGGTGATGGGAAAAACATCCGTGACTGGATTCATGTTGATGATCATTCCCGTGCAATATTAAACGTTTTAAACCATGGTGAGTTAGGTGAAGTGTACAACATAGGTGGAGAAGTTGAACTGACCAATATTGATATTGTTCAAAAAATTGTAAATTACTGTGGTGCGGAACCCTCCTTAATTCAATTTGTAAAAGATCGCCCTGGTCATGATTTTCGTTATGCCATGGATATCCAAAAAATAAAGCTAAAACTAGGCTGGCAGCCAATCGAAACATTTGATGAAGGCTTAGTAAAAACCATTCATTGGTATAAAGAACACCATGACTGGCTGAATCGTATTATATCAGGAACCTATAAAGATTATTATAAGGAGCAATATTTATGAAGGGTGTTATTTTAGCAGGTGGAACAGGATCCCGACTTTACCCTCTAACAAAAGTCACAAATAAGCATCTACTGCCAGTTGGTAATCAACCCATGATTTATTATCCTGTATTGAAACTTGTAGACGCTGGAATTAAAGATATTTTGATTGTAACTGGTGTCGAGCATATGGGAGACGTTGTCGCGTTATTAGGTTCAGGGAAGGATTTTAACTGCAAATTCACATATCGTGTGCAAGATGAAGCTGGCGGCATTGCACAAGCACTTTTATTAGCAGAACATTTTGCGCAAAATGGACCAATCACAGTTATTTTGGGGGATAATATTTTTCAAACATCACTTAAAAAAAGTTTAGAAACCTATTCATCAGGGGCTCATTTATTTTTGAAAGAAGTGCATGATCCCAAGCGGTTTGGAGTTGCTGAAATCAAAGCGAATGAAATCATTTCAATCATAGAAAAGCCCGTCAAACCAAAAAGTAATTTTGCTGTCACTGGCATATACATTTATGATCATCAGGTTTTTGATATTATTCGTCAGTGCAATCCATCTGCACGTGGTGAACTTGAGATATCCGATGTAAATGCTCATTATCTATCAAAGAATCAAGTCAGTTATTCTATAATGGATGGCTGGTGGTCTGATGCCGGAACTTTTGAATCTTTAGCAAAGGCATCTGAACTCATTAATTCGATGCCCAAGTGATTTTAAAAAATAAAAAACATAAAATACAATCGTCAAATGGATCAACTAGAAACGACATGAGAAAATTTCGGACAATTTTAAATTTAGTTTTAGTTGGCTTACTTTTAATATCAATCAACGGTTGTGTGGTGAAGCGACTATTTGAATTTAAAAATCAGTTAAAGGATCCCAGGCGCTATATTCATTTTAAAATTCCAGGGGTACTTGTATTAACAAAGCCAGTATTGCAATTGGAAGACATTGAATTATTAACGGGTATTTCGCCATCTGAGTTAAATCAAAATTCAGCTACTTATTACTTTATACGCGAAGATTCCCCTGTTCATTCTCTAACATATAAACTGGTTTTTAAAGACAAAAAACTCCATAAAATTGATTATCCTGATATTTTTTTTAATGCAATTGCCTCTTCGTTTGCTTTCGAATCTTTGGCATTGTTTGGCCAGGCAAGTAATCCTGAACAGAGCAATTGGTCAATAACAAACTCAGGCCAAACCCTTTCAAGTGTTCCGACCCAAGATGAGATGGTCAGTCTTTTAGGTCCGCCTTCGAGTAAAGTGATTTTTTCATTTTTAGAAATTTATCACTATGACTATCTCCATCCGACGATAAATGGGCAACAAAAAATTCGAATTAGCATTAATTTTCATTTAAAAACAAAGATTATAGAAGCCATCACGATCATATTTCCAGACCGACAGTGGCAAATAAATTTATAGGAATTTTAAAATGAGAAAACAACTAATACCGGCAACCATCATAGATAACGTTGTTCCCCATAAAATATCGATCCAAACAATGCCTGCGGGCCAATCTTTAAGAACGGCCCAACTGGTCAGATCAAATGTCATATAAGTAAAAAAGCCAAATAAAGCACCCATCTTAAAGGCGTGGGCAACATTTTTTTGTTCAATTGCTGGTGCGATCGCAAAAATCATAATACCAACAACAAATAGAGCATAAAAAAGAAATGCAACCGGCCAGTTCGGCGGTGTTCTTAACAAATGGCCCATGTAGTGAACATAAAGTTTGCGCGCAACAACACCGAGCCAAATAAGATCAATCGTTAAGAAAACAGAAAAAGAAATTAAGAATTGAAGAATTAGTTTCATAATATTATTTTATCAAAATCTTGATCTGACAGGTACTTTTTAATTGAAATGAATAGACATTTTTGAAAAGACAATTTACTCTTTTGCTATGAGTATCACGTTCAATAAAGGTGTCACGGATCGCCCAAGTTATCAAATCACGGAGTTGCAAGATATTGCGAAACGCTACAAAGCAGAGGGGCGCACTATTATTAACGCAACAATTGGTGACCCAAAAGATGACACTCCGCCAGAAATTCAAACCCAATGCAAGGCGTATTTTTCGAGTCATACAAATTCCCAATACCCACCATTTATTGGGTCAGAGGCATTAAGAATTGAAATTTCAGGTTGGTTAAGACGTCATCATCAAGTTAAACTAGATCCCAATAGTCAACTTATTTCATGCAACGGTACAAAAGAAGCGATCTTTTCTTTTCCCTTGCTGTTTGATTGGAGTCAAGGCAATCATATATTAATTCCGTCATTATCTTATCCCGTTTATAAAATGTCCGCTGCCTATTTTGGGGTTCCTTTTGAAATCTTGCCATTGAACAGTAACCATCAGTTTTTGCCTGATTTAGAGCGTATTTCTAAACAAACATTAGAAAATACACAACTTTTTTGGATTAACTCACCGCACAACCCAACAACCACGATAGCTTCAAAAGATTATTTAATTCAATTGGTTCAACTTGCTGAAAAATATAATTTTTTGTTATGTTCAGATGAGTGCTACAACGACCTATACATGGAAAATCAGCCAGCATCGGTTTTAGACATCGATTCTGAAAATTGGGTGTGTTTCCGCTCACTGTCAAAACGTAGTCATATGACCGGGTATCGATCTGGGGCGATTATGTCCAAAAATAAAAAAATTATGGCGAATTTAAAAAAGTTAAGATCTCCAATGGGAGTTGGCACACCATCTTTTATTCAATCCGCAGCAACATGGGCGTGGTCAGATGATACCCATGTTGAAAACAACCGCAAGCTTTATAATCAAAAGCGAAAAAAAGTGAGAACAGCATTGGTAAATGCTGGGCTTGATGTGTTCGCAGGAGATGCAGGTTTTTATATGTGGGTTAAATCAAATGATCATCATAGCTCTCAAGCCTTATCAGAGTGGTTCCTAGAACGAAATATACTGGTTACACCAGGGACTGTATTCGGTGATGATGGTGACCCGTACATACGGCTGGTATTTTGTTTGAAAGATGATCAAATTGATGAACTATGCAAAAATATCAATGGGGAATCATTGCAGAAATAATCATTTGAATTTAAATTGATAGTATGAAAAGTTCAAAAGATTTACTATTCAATTTATTGAGCATCCCTTCGCCAACGTATCAGGAACAAAAAAAATGTGACTTTTTGGCCGGTTGGCTTGAAGCTCATTTACCACAATTAAACTGCGAGCGCATTGATAATAATATAATCGCAACAAGTCGCAATGATCAGCCAGAAAAAGAACATATTGCATTTGTTGGGCATATTGATACCGTGCCTGAATTTTTTGAGCCATACGAAGAAAATGATCGTATTTTTGGGTCAGGCGCTTCAGATATGCAGGCCGGTTTAGCCTGTATGTTATGGTTTTTAAAAGAACATTATAATACGATTGAAAATCATTACCGAATATCTATTTTAATTTATTCAAAAGAAGAGGGGACACCCCTCAAAGAGAATGGTTTAAATGAAATCATTCAGGCCAAGAAAGAATTTATAAAATCAATTTCAATTGCAATTGTTGGAGAACCAACCAATAACACAATACAGCTCGGTTGTGTGGGAAGTATTCATTACGCGTTAAAAGTACTTGGTAAAGCGGCACATTCAGCACGTCCATGGCATGGAGATAATGCACTTTATAAAGCATTGCCAATCATACAAAAGATTGCGAAATTTAAACCAAAAAAACAACGTATATTTGGTGTTGATTTCTTTGATGTGTTATCCATTACGGAGTCCCAATCATCGCGCGGAAAAACAACCATACCGCATACTTGGGAAGCTAATATCAATTACCGCTATGCCCCAGTTCATTCGATGACGGATGCAAAGTCATACGTTGAATCATTATTGAAAAAAACAAAAGTAGAATATAAATTAGAATGTTTAGATGCGGTAGATGCTGGTAAAGTAATTTTTCACCCCTTACTCGATCAACTTAAAAGAACAGAAATCGTAGAAGCAAAACAAGCGTGGACAGATGTTGCACAATTAACAGCTTTAAATATCTGTGCCTTCAATTTTGGACCTGGTCGTCAAGACCAAGCCCATCAGCCAAACGAATATGTTAGTTTTACAGATATGAAAAACTATGAATATAAATTAAAAAATATCTTATTGGAGGAAAAATAATGTACTTTGCAATCGGCTTTCGGAGAAAAAGAAAAGATAACGTTTTAGATGTTGTTTACCCAACAATTATAAACGACATAGAAAAGTTAGCGATACTAAAAAAGTCATTGTCGGTTTCTGAATCTGGATTGACAGTGTTAAATGATGAATCCTATCAAAAATGCCGAGATTTGATCTTTAGTGAAACACCTGCTCAATTACCAAAGAATGAATCCAATTATTTTACAATAGACCCAATATTGTATGAATTAAATCAGATATCGGATCCAATTCAGTCTACAGAGGATGCCTTTTTCAGATTGCAATTGCTTTCACAGCGACTTGTTAAACCACATGAGCAAAACCTGGATGGTTTATTTGGACAGCTCTTAAATATCGCATGGACCAATAAGGGCCCAATTCTTCCAACAGATCTTAAGAAAATTCAAATGGAAGCACTTTTAAAAAACGAAAGCATGATAGTTTCGCATGTTGATAAATTTCCTTACATGACAAATTATCATATTCCACAAGGGGTAAGAATTGCGGATGCAAGTAGAGTTCGATTAGGCGCCTATTTAGGAGACGGTACCACCATCATGCCAGCAGGCTTTGTAAACTTTAATGCAGGGACACTGGGCAATGCAATGGTCGAAGGTCGAATATCAGCTGGCGTTATTGTTGGAGAAGATTCTGATGTTGGTGGTGGATCATCAATCATGGGCACCTTATCTGGTGGTAATGAACATGTGATTTCCATCGGAAAAAAATGTTTGCTTGGCGCAAATGCAGGTATTGGCATTTCCCTAGGTGACGGGTGTACGGTTGCCGCAGGCGTTTATGTATATGCGGGTAAAAAAGTCACATTACTTAATGATAAGAACGAAGCGGTTGATATCAATGGGAACCCAGTATCTGCGGGTCAAAATATTGTGAAAGCAATGGATTTATCTGGAAAAAGTTTTTGCTTATACTTTGAAGATTCACAAACAGGAGAATTAATTTGCAAGCCAAATACGAAAGTAATTGAGCTCAATAAAGCATTGCATAATAACGATTAGAGTTGATTTACTTCTAAATGAGTGTTAATCTGAAAACCATCTTCAAAACCACAGGTGAAATGATGAATGGAAACCCAATCATTGAAAAAAGTATCAAAAAATTAAAGCAACAACCGGTTGTACTATTTTTAGTAGCACAATCGAAGCGTTTTTTAAGTTATGAAGTAATAAAAAATCAATTAAGAAAAAAAATACGATCAAATGTTATTTTACTAACTGCCATTGATAAGCAATTGCGAAGAAAACATATGGTGATTAATTTATATAAGAAATATCAGCAGAATCACTTACCAAGGTAATATCGAACCGTCCGAATGCCAAAAACTTCCACTCGTTGAAATAGATAAACCATCAATGCGTGCTATGATTTGCTGGGCCGCTTGATCCACTGTATAATGCCCAGTCTGCCCTGTCATATCGGTTTGAACCCATCCTGGATGTATAATTCCGACAGCAATGCCACGATCCTTCAAATCAACCGCTAAAGATTTCCCAGCCATATTTAGTGCGGCTTTACTCATTCGGTAACCATAATGGGAACCGGAGGTATTATCTTCAATAGAACCCATTCGGGATGTGATTAAAACAACCTTTGATCCATTGTTTAAGCGTGATAAGAATGAATGAGTGACACGTAGAGGTCCCATTGCGTTGATATCAAATTGATCAAGTACCACATGTTCATCAAACGTATCTAAGCCAACACGATTTAGTATGCCAGCATTATTGATGAGGAGATCCAAGTGGTTGGGGCATAGATTAACAGCTTTCTTTATCGCACCTAAGCTTTTAACATCAACATCTTCAATAATTTTAATATTGGCTATATTTTTCAATGCCGCTGAGGCTTGTCGGCAAAGCGCAATAACGGAGTGATGACGTGAATATTGGTGACACAATTCAAGTCCAATCCCCCGGTTTGCACCCGTAATAACAATATTCATGATTTGTTTTTAGTTTCTAAAATTAATTCATGCAACGTTTTCACCCAGCGTTCGTCATCATTCATGCAGGGAATTAAGGTAAATTTTTCGCCACCATTTTCTAAAAAAATTTCTTCACCTTCTTCACCAATTTCTTCCAATGTTTCTAAACAATCCGATACAAATGCCGGGCAACAAACGGCCAAGTGTTTCACACCAGATTTGGCAAGTCTTTTAATTTCATTATCAGCAAATGGCTGCAACCATTCATCTGGACCCAGCCTGGATTGAAATGCCCAACTCCATTGATCTCGAGGAAATTTAATTTGATCCATCACCAAATTTGTTGTTCGCTTCACCTGATGGGCATAACAAACTGGATGTGCGTCTGGGTTTGGAATAAAGCAACAGTCTTTCTCTTTAAAACAATGTTTTTTTGTTGGGTCTGTTTTTTTCAAATGACGAACTGGAACACCGTGATAACTAAACAATAAATAATCCAAATCATGTGTAATATGGTCATTGATGGTGCCAGCAAGTGTTTGAATGTATTGTGGGTGATCAAAAAAAGAGGGGACATAATCAACTGTAAGATTTGAAAAATGCGCTTTAATAACATGATTTGTTTTTTCGACAACCGTTTGTGTTGTTGCCATTGCATAGTGTGGATATAACGGAACTGCAATAATATGATCAATCGAATTGTCAATCGCCAATAAAGCATCAATGCCTTCTTTAATGCTTGGATGTGCATATCGCATAGCCAAAGAGATGGGAAGATCCGTAATCTCTTTGAGTTTGTCCTTTAACCGCTCACTTAGAACAATTAAAGGGGATCCTTCATCCCACCAAATGGAAGCGTAAGCTTCGGCACTTTTTTTGGGTCGAACATTTAAAATAATACCTTTCACAAGAAGAAATCGAAGCAAATAAGGGTAATCAATGACATATTTATCCATCAAAAATTCATCCAAATATGTTTTGACATCTTTTGGGTCTGTCGAAAGTGGTGAACCAAGATTTACTAATAAAATTCCAGTAGACATAGTTTAAGTTTAATCAGCTTTCTTCAAAAGACCAAGGTAAATCATTGTTCTCTGTAATCACTGGGTGATTTTCCAGTTACTTTTTTAAATGCTGAGTAAAAAGCGGAGTTAGAATTAAAGCCGACAGACAAAGCAATGGATAAAATGGTGGAATATTTATTTTTCTTTAATTCTTCAATTGCATCCTCAATTCGAAAGTCAGTAATGTAAGAGTTGAAATTCTTTCCAATTTCATTATTTAGCAATTCTGATAATTGGTGTGGTGTTAAATCAAGACGATTGGCTAAACCAGTTAATGTTAATTCGGGATTTCGATAAATTTTCTCTTCATGAATGACTTGATTTAAATTGCCCAAAGCTTTTGAGATATTAATACTGGTTAAATAGGACTGGCGCTCTTTCGTCGCTCTAATTTCTTCGAGAAGTTCATTAATGAAGAAATCAAACCGCAAATGCAGCAAATAGCATACAATAAGCAAGCAAGAGAAAATTACATTACCTAAAAATAGCAATTGTAATGAATGTGACAATTGACTTGCAAAAGAAATACCCGAAAAGATGATTCCTAAAACTAAAATTGCAAATAAAATATAAGAAAATGACTTTTTACTCTGCATCCGTTTAATCGACGGCAGATAGTTAAATAAAATGATAATATAAAAAAGTAATGAGCCGACACATAAAATTGATAAAAATAGATATTGAAACGTAGTGGTTGAATAATATAGCGAATTTATCATCGCCAATTTAAGGTCTGATTTTACAAGAAATAGTGGGATTAGGACAAGCGATACCAATACGGGCATTAAAAAGTGTTTTAAAGCATCAATTTTTGTAAACGGTTGTTTAAATACATGAGTTTGAAGAACAACCAATAATAAAGGTCCAAACCAAACAATGGCTGGGACATAAGATAAGAAAAAGAAAGGTTTA
>MDTB01208113.1_pt1 | contig 15903 bp, 11 predicted proteins | sample 811161 | NCBI WGS metagenome assembly MDTB01 (sample SAMN05326650, study PRJNA326480) | marine metagenome | isolation source: seawater | place: Mediterranean Sea | collected 2009 | reverse complement strand
GTAACCCATGTAAAACCGGTGGGATCATGGCCAGCATCCATCCCACTGCTTAAAGGGGGAAAGCTGGTCACTCAACCAGGCCACTGATTCAACGCTTAAAATTCATTTGACTGTTTTCGCAACAGCCGCGTCCGATGCCACCGAAGGGCTCCCTCTCATCGGCACCAACCTAGTCGACAGAAGATCCCTATATGGTCTGTTCAAAGCCATGCCCGTAACAACGACCACGACGAGTATTTCAGCGAAAACAAACAACAGCGGAACATTCTGATTTACACAATCCCCCCGGACACCCGAAAAACTCTTCGCTGCCAACAAACGTGTGATCCTGGCGGGTGGTGCCATCAACTCACCACAGTTGCTTGAACTATCGGGCATTGGTGACCCCGACATACTCGAACCGTTGGACATCAACGTGAAACACGCGCTCCCGGCTGTGGACGAACACCTGCACGACCACATTTACGTCCCGATGGTCTACGAATGCCTGCCTGAAGAAACATCGATCAATCGCGAGGCCCGCGGCTTGCGCCTCGCCTTATCAGCCCTTGATTGGATGTTCCGACGTCAGGGCGTGCTGACCTACGGTCCCGCTCCAGTCGGGGCGTTCTGGTACACCCGTGAGGGATTGGATGCACCCGATATTCAGATTCGCTTCTCCTCCGGCACAGCCTCGCAGCGCGAAGGCAAACGGATTCAGGCGCAGAGGTACCCGGCGATGACTGCAATCGTCGATCGCAACGCGCCTGATGCCCGTGGATCTGTCCACATTGAGTCTGCAGACCCCAAAACGTATCCGATTGTTCGCGGTAACTACCTGCAATCCGACGAGGACAAACGCGCTCTGATCGAAGGCGTGCGATTGCTCGAAAAAATCTTCACTGCGCCATCACTCGACGAATAGAGGGGTGCCCGTGTTTCGCCCGGTCCAGACGTCGACCTGACCACTGACGACGCGGTGCTTGACTATATTCGTTTAACAGCAACAACCACGTTTCATCAATGCGGGACCTGCCGGATGGGTCAGGATGCGGGCGCCGTCGTCGACGAATGCCTGAGGGTACGCGGCCTTGAAAATCTGTCAGTCGTTGATGCATCCATCATGCCGACGGTGACATCCGGCAACACCAACGCACCGGTGATCATGATCGCGGAGAAAGCCGCGGATATGATTCTCGAGGACGCGTCCTGATACAGCCAAGGTCATCCTCAACTCATCACTGTCAGTTGTCTAAAGGATACAGAGCGTGTCGATTTAAAAAGACTGCCCGATCACGTTCGTGAGAACCGGTCGTATTGGTGGCCGCAGATTGGGTCAATGCCGGTGAACGAAGATGGAAACAAGAAGAGCCGACCTGGGGAATCTGGGCTGTCCCGGAATCAAATATTGCCATGTTGCCAAACGACATGAGGAATCTACACGCGATTGAACTGGGCTGTGGTACCGGCCACGTCAGCGGTTGGATGGCGAGACGTGATGCAACGGTCACGGGGATCAATAACTTCGACGCTCAGTTGACAGTCGCCCGACACCTGATGCGCGAAAACAATACGGATCTTGAGTTGCTTCACGGCAACGCTGAAACCGTACCCAAACCCGACACAAGCTATGATTTTGCGATCAGCGAGTATGGCGCCGCGATCTGGTGCGACCCAATGGTCTGGTTACCTGAGGCAGCAAGACTCCTGAAGCCCGGTAGCAAACTCAGGTTCCTCGGGCATTATCCCATGGCCATTGCATGCTGGGGTAATGGCGGGGCAGATCCCGACGCGCTACTACGCCGATGCTACTTTGATCTCCACAAGCTTGGTTGGCGGGATGCAGAGATTGATCCCGGCGGTGTTGAATTCAACCTGAGCATCTCGGGGTGACTCTCATTGTTTCGCGATTGTGGGTTTGATGTTGAAAACTATATCGAGATCCGTTGCCCCGACGACCGCCGGGGCAAGCAGTTCGGTTTTGACGCAGACTGGGCCCGACAATGGCCGTCCGAGCAGGCCTGGCATCTTGTCCGAAGTTAGCCACTGATCAAACGCCAACGTACAACAAGTTGCGATTGGTTGATCGGTCTGGTTGTATGTGTGACGACGGTAGAAAAGGGGAACCTACCGGGACATGGATCGCAAAAGAATTCTTTTTCTGCCGCAATGGATCGACTTTGATGTCGAACGCGGCATCCTGAACTACGCGCGTGAAGCCGGCTGGCAACTGATCAGCATCTCGGATCACGGTGGCGACCCTATGCCTGTGCTGCGCTCCTGCCCTGCCATTGACGGGATCATCACACTGATCAAATACGGAGACTCGGATCTGGCGCAACATGTCGCCGGAAGCCTCGTGCCGGTCGTGGACCTTGCTGAAACGGTCCCCACCATCGAAGTTCCCAGAGTCATTCTCGACAATAAGTCGATAGGTCGATTAGGCGCCAACCACCTGTTGGATCGAGGCTTGACGCATTTCGTCTTTCCTCATTTTCTAGACCACTACCAGCTCATTGCTCGCGGAGAGGCGTTTCGAAACCAAATTAAAAAGCGCGGCGGCAAGGTACATGACCTCAATTTGCCCGAAGCCGGTGTGGGGCTCGCAGACCGCAACCGTTCTGAAGACCGCATCCCGTGGCTGGCCGAACAACTGTCGGCAATGCCTAAACCCCTGGGTCTTATGATCCACTATGACAGCGTCTACTGGATGATCACCGACGCCTGTGAGATGACCGGACTCAGGATTCCAGAAGACATCGCGGTGGTCAGTGTCGGCAACACGGAGAGTGTGTGTGAGCTGACCTCACCAACATTGTCCAGTATCGAACACAACCAGACACACCAGGGCTATCGGGCAGCATGGTTACTCGACGCCCTCATCGACGGCGCCAAACCACCTGCTGAGCATATTCGTATTCCGCCCTCCTTCGTCGCAGTCCGCGAAAGTACTGACCTCCTCGCAGTACCGAATGAAACCCTCCGATTTGCACTCATGTATCTGCAGGAACATTTCGATGACCCACGTTTGTCCGTTGATGACGTCGTGTCTGCCACTGGCACCTCCAAGCGCGGGCTTTACAGCCTGTTTCATGATCACTGGCACCAGAGCATCAAACACACACTGACCTCGTTCCGGGTTGAGGAAGCCAAACGATTGCTCGCAGATACCGAACTCAAAGCCTACGTGGTTGCCATGCAGACTGGTTTTGGCAGCCAAGCCCAGTTCATTCGGGCATTTCGTTCTGATGTTGGCATGCCACCGTCTGCCTTCAGGGACGCAGTCAGGAACCGTAGTGTCGTACACTAGTCAGCCACCGGTGCCCAGGCACGCACGCGCAGCGCGTCTGACCTGGCTACACGCACTGGTGGCCACACTGCTGGTTTCCCCGGCGCTACCCGCTGTCAGCGCTACCGACCAGATGCAGAATGTCTGGGGCGACCTGGTCGAAACACCGCAATACGGTGGCACCATCACTGTGTCGTCACAGGTTGATTACCAGCACACCGATCCCTGGCACAACTGGAACGGCACCATCTCCGCATCACCCGTGCTCGAGAAGCTCGGTATTGGCGACTGGTCCATTCCACGCGAGGAGTACGCATTCAATTCCGGGTTCGTACCTCTAGAGGTGATCAAGCCCCATCTAGCGGAAAACTGGTCGACACCCGACGACACCACCGTCATATTCAAGATCCGTCGAGGTATCCATTGGCAGGACAAACCCCCGGTCAACGGTCGTGAGCTGGACGCATATGACGTCGCAATGTCCTTTCGCCGCGCCATGGGAGTCGGTGAATTCCAGGATCAGGGTCCCAGTCCGTATGCGCATATGGTGAAGTCCGCGATGCTGGATTCAGCAGAAGCACCGGATCAGTGGACCGTGATCCTGAAAGCCAAACAGCCGAACTTGCTCTCGCTCTCCGCCATGTACTGGCAGTCCTGGGAAGGCGCATGGATTTCCCCGCGGGAAGTGATCGAACAATACGGGGACCATCGGAACTGGCGCCACCTGGTGGGCACCGGTCCCTTTATGCTGACGGATCACACAGACGGTGTGTCTTGGACATATGAGCGGAACCCCAACTACTGGTACAGGGACGAACGGTTCCCCGGGATGCAGGTGCCGTTTGCAGACCAGCTTCGATTGCTGATCATTCCGGAACGCTCATCGCAGATTGCCGCACTCCGCTCCGGCAAGATCGATATGCTCGCTGAGTTGACCATCGAGGAAGCTAGGGCGATCCAGCAAAGCAATCCAGAGATCGTCATTCACTATGCCCCTGGTGGTGGCGCCAATCGTGACAGCACAATGCAGGTGTCGCGCCCCCCTTTTGATGATCTTCGCGTGCGTAAAGCGATGCAAAAGGCTATTAACCTGCCAGAGATTGCACAGTACTACTACTTTGGTCAGGCGACATCTGAGCCGTATGGCCTGGGTGGCCCAACGGTTGTCGAACTGGGGTTTGACGCAGGTGTTGATGACTGGCCCGAAGATGTCCGCGAGGGTTATCGCTACGATCCGGAAGCGGCAAGGCAGTTGCTGGCGGACGCCGGCTATCCTGACGGATTCTCTTTCGTGTACGACGCGAGTCCAGACGTTGACCTAGACCTCATGCAACTCTACAAGCATTACTGGTCGAAGATCGGCGTGAACGCCACGATCAACGTGTTATCCAGTCCTGCCGCGACCTACAACCGCGCGTACAAGGGTGAGTTTGATATGACGGTCATCGGTATGCGTGGCAACAACTACACACCACTCGGTCGCCTGCGCAGCTTCATGATTGGCGAAACAGAAAACTTCGGGCAGTGGGTCGACCCGCACTACAACAAACTCGCGGAAATCGCCTACGCCGCTACCAACAACGACGACTTCAAGGTCGCGGTTGCCAATGCCAGTACGTACCTGGTCAGTCAGCATATCAACCTGGCCAACGCTTACCCGAACATGATTGTTGCGGTACAACCCTGGATCAAAGGGGGGTATTGGGGCCAGATTGCTACCGGTGGTGGTGGCATGAACCTGACGATCTGGTCGAGGTTCTGGGTTGATCAAGCGCTCAAGGACGAGATCCTGGGAAGATGATCAGGATGTCAGTCACACAGCCTTCATAAATTTCTTTGACACAGGTCACGACCACCCTTGGGTAACTATCTCTTCAGAAGACTGATCTACATGATTCCCACGTTGCTGGTCGTCACGATCATCATCTTTGGTCTCGTGCGGATGGTTCCTGGTGACGTCATCGATCAGATGGTGGCAGAGATGGCTTCCCAGCCAGGCGCCAGCGGCGAAATAGACCGAGCCGCCATCGAAAAGGAACTTGGTCTGGATGTCCCTGTTTACGTGCAGTATGTGCGGTGGCTTGGCGGCGTCGTTCAAGGTGACCTGGGAGACTCTTTCAAAGGTTTTGAAACGGTCACGGAAAAGATTGGATCTCGCCTCCCGGTCACGTTTGAGCTGGGGCTACTCGCTATTGTGGTATCCCTCTTCATCGCGATACCAGTCGGTGTGTACTCCGCAATCAGACAGAACTCCATGGGTGACTTTGTCGGCAGAACGACCGCTATTGCTTTCATGTCGGTGCCCAACTTCTGGGTCGGCACCATGATCATGATCTACCCTGCGGTCTGGTTCCGCTGGTCACCTCCGATGGAAGTGATTCGCTTCACCGAAGACCCGACCGGCAACCTAGGCATGTTCTTCATTCCCTCTGTGGTCCTGGGAATGGCAATGGCAGGCAGCACCATGCGCATGACGCGGACCATGATGCTGGAGGTGCTCAGACAGGACTTCATCCGAACAGCCTGGTCGAAAGGCCTGCGTGAACGCATCGTCGTGATGCGCCACGCCACGCGCAACGCGCTGATTCCTGTCGTTACCTGGATTGGATTCCAGTTGCCACTACTCGTGGGAGGCGCGGTCGTCATCGAGACGATCTTCGGGTTACCCGGAACGGGCCGCCTGCTCGTCGATGCATTGGGAGAACGCGACTACCCCGTGGTCATAGGTATTGCACTCGTCATTGCAGTGTTTGTCGTCTTTGTGAATCTGCTGATAGATCTCACCTACGGCTGGCTCGACCCCAGGGTTCGCCATGAGTGAACCCGCTTTGACAGCCTCGCTCACAGACCTGCCGGAACGGACCAGCTCGACGTTGCGTTTCGTACAACGCCTGCTCAGTGAACAACCACTGGGCACAGTGGCCGCCGGTATCGTGCTCGTTTTTGTCTTCGTCGCCGTGTTCGCCGACGTACTCGCTCCTTACGACTATGCAGAACCCAATCTGCCAAGTCGCCTTGAAGGTCCGTCGCTCGATCATCCACTGGGTGCCGATCAATTGGGCCGGGACGTTTTAAGCCGGGTGATTGAAGGGGCGCGCATCTCGCTGATTGTTGGTTTCGCGGCAGCATTTATCAACGTCATTGTCGCGGTGATCATCGGTTCCGTCAGCGGTTACTTCGGAGGCCGTGTTGATATGGTGATCCAACGGATCGTGGATGGCTGGATGGCGATACCAGGATTGCTCATTCTGCTGGTCGTAATGTCATTTCTGGGTCGTGGCATGTTCAACATTATTTTGGTGCTGGGGATTGCAGGCGGGATCGGTGGATCACGTCTGGCTCGAAGTGCAGTGATCGCGATCAAGGACTCTCTATATCTCACAGCCGCGAGAACCGTCGGAGTACCAACGTCTCGTATCCTCACCCATCACGTCCTGCCGAACATCATGGCGCCCATGATCATTCTGTTCAGCGCCAGCGTCGGCGGCAACATTCTTTCTGAGGCCACGCTGTCATTCCTGGGCTTTGGTCTGCCACCCGACATCCCCAGCTGGGGTGGGATGCTCTCTGGTGAAGGTCGCAAGTTCATGGAGATTGCACCTCACCTGGCACTCTGGCCAGGGCTTGCCCTGACCATCGTCGTGTGGGGTACCAATATGTTTGGTGATTCACTCCGGGATCTGCTCGACCCACGCATGCGTGGTGGCAACCGAGGTTACCTGTGAACGACGCGATACTATCCGTCAAAGACCTCAGAACCTATTTCCACACTGAGGAAGGAACCGTCAAATCTGTTGATGGCCTCACTTTCGATGTTGCGCCAGGTGAGATCCTCGCTCTCGTAGGGGAAAGCGGCTCGGGCAAAAGCGTCAGTGCTCTTTCTATTCTGAGGCTGATTCAGTCTCCACCGGGTGAAATTGTGTCCGGGGAAATCTGGTTCGATGGACAAGACATCCTGTCGATCACTGAGGAAGAGATGCGCGCTCTGCGGGGCAATGATCTTGCGATGATCTTTCAGGAACCTATGACCTCCATGAATCCCGTACTCACTGTGGGGCGCCAGGTTGCAGAACCGTTGGAGGTACATCAGGGCATCAAACCATCCAAGGCTCTTCAACGCGCAGCTGATCTTCTCAATCAGGTTCATATCGCCGATGCCGAGATTCGCGCCGCTTCACATCCACATCAGTTCAGCGGCGGCATGCGCCAGCGAGCAATGATCGCGATGGGGATGGGCTGTGACCCCAAACTGATGATTGCCGATGAACCCACGACTGCACTGGATGTGACCGTGCAGGCCCAACTGCTCGACCTGCTGGCGGAACTCGTCCGAGATTCGGGCATGTCGCTGATTTTGATCACCCATAACCTGGGCGTTGTCGCGCGTTACGCAGACCGGGTCAACGTCATGTATGCCGGTCGCATTGTCGAATCCGGTACCGCTGATGATATCTATGAGCATCCCAAACACCCGTACACCATTGGCCTGATGGCATCCGTGCCAAAACTCGACCAGGACGTGAGGCAGAAACTGATCCCCATCGAGGGACAACCCCCGGATCTTGCACATTTGCCAACAGGTTGTGCCTTCCATCCACGGTGCCGGTTCGCGACAGATCAATGTCGTCAGGACGACCCTGTACTTGAATCCGTGGGTGGCCAACATCTGAAAGCCTGCTGGGTAGACGTCGATGCCTGACGATATCCCGATTCTCGACGTTCGCGACCTCAAGGTGCATTTCCCGGTTCACAAGGGCGCTGTGTTCAAACGCCAGATTGGTGAGGTGAAAGCCGTCGACGGGGTCAGCTTCACCATTGATCGAGGTGAGACGCTGGGTCTTGTCGGTGAATCCGGGAGCGGGAAGACCACTACGGGGCAAGCAGTCCTTCAGATCATCCCGCCGACCGAAGGTGATGTTCTGTTTGAGGGAAAAAGCATCAATAGCACATCGGGAGCAGAAGAGCGCGACCTTCGACGTGTCACGCAGATGATTTTCCAGGACCCGTTCAGCTCCCTGAACCCACGAATGAAGGTCGGAAACATCATTGGAGAACCACTACTCGTTCACGGTCTCATGGGCAAAGGACAAGACCTAGACCAGCGCGTGGCCGAACTGCTGTCCATGGTCGGGCTATCGCCATTGATGTCGGATCGCTATCCCCACGAGTTCAGTGGCGGTCAGCGGCAACGTATCGGTATTGCTCGCGCGCTCGCGCTGAAGCCAAAACTGATTGTCTGTGATGAACCCGTCTCTGCACTTGATGTGTCCATTCAGGCCCAGATCATCAATCTCATCGAGGAACTGCAGGACGAACTCCAGCTTACCTACCTGTTCATCGCACATGACCTCTCGGTTGTCCGCCATATCAGCAACCGGATCGCCGTGATGTACCTGGGCAGGATCGTGGAACTGGCAGACCGGATCAGCATCTACCGCGATCCAAAACATCCCTACACGAAGGCACTGCTGTCTGCCGTACCTGCCCCGAACCCAAAACTTGAACGCGCACGAACCCAACAGATTGTTAAAGGGGAAATACCAAGCCCTCTGAAACCACCTTCCGGCTGTCACTTTCATCCACGCTGCCCCGAGGCAAGCCCAAAATGTCAGGAACGCACACCTGAGTTGAAAGAGGTAGAACCAGGTCGCCTGATTAGTTGTCACCTTTATGAGTGAATGATCTAAACGCCCGTGATCAAGTACCGTTGATCACCATCTTGCACAAAATGGACACTTATTTGCAGGAAACGTTAAGCACTTTTTAGGTGCATAGGAGTATGTTTAACGCTCGGTGCATGCAACGTGCACATCATTTTCTTTGGGAGAGAATATGGGACGTTTAGCAAGAGGCGCGATATACGCTTCTCTGTTGTTGCTGGGATCACCGGCTTGGGCGGGGGATGCGGACGATGAAAGATACTATGACGAAATTGTGGTGACCGCGACACACCGGGAAACCACATTGCTCGACACACCAATGGGGATTGGTGCTGTCACTGACAAGATGATTGAGGAACTTGGCGCCCAGGAGATGGGCGAGATTTTCCGCATGGTCTCGGGACTGAACATGGGCGGTGAAGGCGCCGGTCAAAGCCGTTACACCGTCCGCGGCGTAACATCACAGCAAACCAACAGCGTTCGGGATACGGCTGGCGCGATGGTCGCGGTGTACCTGGATGGAGCTTCGCTGACATCAGCGCTCGGACCAGCCCGGCAGATCACCGGCAACCTGTTTGACATCGATCGTGTCGAGGTTCTGAAAGGACCCCAGGGCACGCTGTTCGGCGAAGGGGCACAGGGTGGCGCAGTACGTTACATCTACAAGTCTCCTGTCATCAACAGCTGGGACGCGGCGGTCAAATTCGGAACCCACGAACAGGACTACTCGGACGATACGTCCCACGACGTCAACGCAATGGTGAACATTCCGCTTATCGATGACCGTCTGGCTGCACGAATTTCTGTGTTTGATACAGACCGAGCAGGTTACATTGACCAGTTGTCTGACTGTACGCCACAGGTCGGTGACGGCGGTTACCCAACCGCAAGACCGATCTGTACAGGATCCAACCAGGACGTAAATTCAACGTCCCACGACGGTGGACGCGCATCGATCAAATACTTCGCAGAGTCCTGGTCGCTCGAATTCGCCCACTACTGGGTTGCCCAGAAAGGTGACGGCACGGCCTACACGATCGCGGGTAACCGCGGGGACACGGATCTGATTGCAGACGATCCTTACGTGTCTAACGCCAGAGAATTCACCGGGTTGAATGGTGACGGCTGGGACGACGTCAACGTGACCCGATTGGCGTTTGAACTCACCACCGGATTTGCAGATATCAAGGTCATCGCCACCGACTCTGTTCGTGACAGTCTGACCTTCAGGGAACTCGCAGACCCGATGGTTCGAGGCATCGACTGGGCAACAGCCAACGGTGCCAACACATCCGGACGTTGTCTGTTGGTAGTTCCAGATCCCGCAACCAACTGCCCGGTCCCACTCGACGCACAGAACATGAATAGCTATGGCTGGGACGGCTGGACCGATATCAATCGTCAAACCCACGAGATACGTGCTGTGTCCAACCAACCCGGTAAGTTGCGCTGGACAGCAGGTGCTTACCAAAAGCAATCGAGTGACTGGTCGTGGAGTGGCGTTCTCTACTCGATGAACCCAGGTCGGGAAATGTATGACGATGTCTTCTTTTTCAACTCTCCTGAGACGTCTCATGAGACTTTGTTCAAGGAACTGTCCTTCTTCGGGGAGGTGAGTTATGACCTGACAGACGAGTGGGAAGCAACAATCGGTGCACGTTTTGCGTCACTCGAGCAGACGTTCCTGATTGGCGTCAAAGGTGAGCAGATTTACCAGGACAGCCTCAATGTGGGTAACTGGGCAACACCCGAGACGTTCGAGCGATACCGGACCTACCAGCCCACCGAATTGGGTGGAACTGACAACGATGTGGTCAGCCCACGATTGGTACTTACATGGCGACCTGAGAACATGAACCTGATGGCGTACGTCAGTTATTCCGAGGGCTACCGACCTGGTGGTCAGAACCGGGGTGTGCTGCTTGATGCACGACGGCTTGATCGCGACGCCGACGTCGGTTCGCAAACCGGGATGCTGACAGCGGCAGAAATCGCTGAGCTGCGTGAGGAAGCCAACGTCCTGCGATCAGTTGTGTTCTTTGAAGGTGATACGGTCAACAACATCGAGGTGGGTACGAAGTTCCAGATGATGGACGGTCGCACCGAAGTGCAGACAGCACTTTATCTGACCGACTGGCAGGATGTAATTCAGCGCTCCGAGCGCCCGTTGCCCAACGGCAACATCGTAGGCTTCAATGCCAATGAGGGTGCCGCCGAAATCTGGGGACTCGACGTTGATGTTTCGACACAGCTGACCCCCAACCTGCGCGGTTCAGTTGTCGCCGCACTCGTTGATACGGAGCTGACTGAAGCGTTACAGAACCAGGGTAAGGAGTTGATCTTTTCATCGCCGTACTCACTCACACTGAACCTGGACTACAACTGGGCAGTCGGCAACGACATGACCGCAACACTGCATTTCGACGTGTCGAACTTTGATGAGCGTTGGTTCAACACGAACAACACGATCGCATTGCCGGCATATAAACTCGCCAATGCGCGTCTGACATTGAACGATACAGACAACCAGTGGGCTGTTGTGTTCTGGTCCAAGAACCTGACGGATGAGCGAGTCGTCCGTGACCGATACAGTGACATGACCACCGGGGATGAGAACCCCTGGCTTGGTGATCTGCGCGGTAGCTATCAATATCTCGATCCCCCCCGTTCGGTCGGTGTAGACTTCCGCTGGAACTTTAACTAGCGGTATACCGACGAATGGCACTCCCGAGGCCGGCCCCAAAAGGGCCGGCCTTTTTCTCTGTACTCCTGATGGCCCTGCTGCAAGCATGCGGCGGCGGGGGTGACACCACACCTGTATCAAACACACCACCACCTGACACCGGTAGCACACCTGCCCTCGCCTCCCTGAGCTTTACCGAGGTCTCCGACGCGTCCGGGCTCGTCCGACAGTGGGGATATCTCGGTGAGTCCACTTTCGATGCGGAATTCATGGCAGGAGGGGTTGCTGCGACTGATTACGACCAGGACGGCGATGTCGACGTCTACGTGGTGGGAGGTGACCTGGACCACAATCGCCTGTTTCAGAATCAGGGTGACGGCAGTTTCGTTGACGTATCAGTTGAGACCGGCCTCAACATCCGACATAAGGGCACCGGTCCTGCATTTGCGGATGTCGATGGTGACGGTGATCTGGACCTCTTCATTGGCGCCGTCAGTGGTGACCCCTACTACCTGATGGAAAATCGGGGCGGTGTCTTCTTTGATGTCACATCGTCATCCGGCATCGCTCTGAACGCACCCAACACCTTTTCTGCAGCTTTTGCCGACTATGATCAGGATGGCGATCTCGATCTGGCCCTGGCGCATTGGGGTTATGTCGAATCAGCGGATACTGAAACGCTGTGGCGCAACAACGGTGAAGGTGTTTTTGAATCTGTCAGTACTCAATCACGTGTAGCAGCCACGCTGATTGAGTCCGCTGATCCCGACGCCCTCCAACTGATGGCGCCCGCGCTTCGCAACGACAACTCTTTTACGCCCAACTTCGCTGACATCGACTCAGATGGCGACCAGGATCTGCTTATGGCATCCGACTTCAGGACGAGTCAGGTTTTTCGCAACAACGAGGACAGTCGCTTTACGAAAATCACTGATCGGAGCGTCATCAGAGATCAGGCAGGTATGGGCGGTGCGGTCGGTGACTATGACAACGACGGCGACCTGGACTGGTTCGTGACTTCGATCTACAAGATCGGTGACGATGAGAACGATCTGATCGGTTTTGGCAACCGCCTCTACAACAACGACGGTTCCGGGATTTTTACGGACGTCACCGACCACGCGGGAGTGGCTAATGGCGGCTGGGCCTGGGGCACCTGCTTCGCAGACTTCGACAACGACGGCTGGCTCGACATCTTTCATGTCAACGGCTGGCGTGAAGAAAGCACGGAACCGATCAACAACTACGTCAGCGACCAGGTACGCCTGTTTCGCGCGACCCGGGATGCTCAATTCATTGAAGGGGCAACTGATGCCGGTCTCACGGACACAGGTCAGGGTCGTGGCATCGCCTGTTTCGACGCCGATAACGACGGTGATATCGATATCCTGATCACCAACAGCGATGACGATCAACTGGTCTATTACCGCAATGATTCCACGTTGACGGATCTTTACCTGACGATCCGACTGGAGGGACGGCCAGTGGGTGCCCGCGTAACCGTCACAGCCGGAGGGAACAGTCAGATCCGTGAACTCCGTGCGGGGAGCAACTTTCTATCCCAGAACCCATTTGAACTCTACTTCGGTATGGGTACTTCTGAGAACGCCAGCATTACCGTTCGCTGGCCTGACGGCATCGAGTCAACCATGAACGGCGTCAGTACGAATCAGACGATTCTGATCCCGCGTCCCGAGGGTGAAAACAGTCAGGTCCGAGTCCTTGTTGATTCCGGTTCAGGTGGCGGTCGGTTTGATCCAGGTGATGTGGTTACCATCAGCGCAGACTCACCACAGGACCCCTATTTCTTTTCCCACTGGAGCGCAACAAGCGGTGCCTTCACCGATCGATTCAGCCCGGAGACGACCTTTACAGTTCCGGGCGCTGTTACCGTGGTGACAGCGAACTATCTCCCGGGTGTGGGTCCGACCGAGGATGCCTCTATTGCTCGACAGTGGAACGAGGTACTGCTGCAGGCCATTCGAAATGACTTCGCCAGGCCAACCGTGCACGCGCGAAACCTGTTTCATCTGTCCGCTGCCATGTACGACGCATGGGTGAGTTACGCAGATATCGAGGATCCCTGGTTACTAGGTCAGACCCGTGCGGGTGAACCGTGTTCGCCTGCAGCGCAGGAAACCCCTGCTGACATTGGGTCAGCACGTCATGAAGCGATCAGTTTCGCCGCATACCGATTGTTGCTGCATCGTTTTTCTCAGTCCCCTGGCCAGCTTGCAACCCGCCGTGACGCAGCTTCGCTTATGAGCTTCCATGGATACGACACTGAGTTCATGTCGACAGACCACGAGAACGATGGCGCGGCGGCCCTGGGTAATCACATCGCCGAGTGTTACATCCGTTACGGTTTGTCGGACGGCGCCAATGAGGTAAACGACTACGCCAACACCGCCTATATGACTGTGAATCCCGCTTTGTCGCCTGCAGAACCCGGTAATCCGGACATCGCTGATCACAATCGCTGGCAACCACTGGCGCTCGATGTGGCGATTGATCAGGCTGGTCAGGTGGTCCAATCAGAGCCTGAGTTTCTGAGCCCCGAGTGGGGTAGCGTGCTGCCCTTCGCATTGGTCGATCTTGATCGTACTGAATTTGTTCGAGACGCATACACCTACAGCGTCTTTCATGACCCCGGTGCACCACCCTCTTTTGATACCGCTGACTATCTCTGGCATTTCATGCTGGTGTCCGTCTGGGGCGCTCATCTGACTGCAGATGACGGTGTCACCTGGGACATCTCCCCTGCCAGCACCGGCAATCTACAACTTGCAGATTATCCCACCAATCTGGTCGACTACGCCGCGTTCTACAACCTGACCGACGGAGGTGACCCCGGCATCGGATACACCGTCAATCCAGCCACAGGTGCGCCGTATGACAGTCAGTTCGTACCGAGGGGCGACTATGCACGCGTCCTGGCCGAATTCTGGGCAGACGGTCCTGACTCGGAGACACCACCCGGCCACTGGTTTGTGATCACCAACGAGGTCAACGACCATGAACTAATGGAACGTCGCTACCAGGGCACTGGCGATCCGCTCGACGCACTGGAATGGGATCTCAAACTCTACTTTTCCCTGGGAGGCGCCATGCACGACGCCGCCATTACGGCCTGGGGAATCAAAGGCTGGTACGACTACATTCGGCCCGTTTCAGCCATCCGAGCCATGGCGGATCTCGGTCAGAGCAGCGATTCTGAGGCACCGTCCTATAACGTCAATGGCATTCCCCTCATGGACGGACGGATTGAACTGGTAGTGGTAGGCGATCCGCTAGCGGGAGACTCCGATAAGCATGTGGACAAGATCAAACTATACACCTGGCGCGGTCCAGACCATATTGAGAACCCTGCCATGGACACGGCCGGTGTAGGATGGATTCTCGCGGAGAACTGGTGGCCCTACCAACGCCCCACCTTCGTGACACCACCGTTTGCCGGTTACGTCTCCGGCCACTCCACTTATTCTCGCGCTGCAGCAGAAGTGTTGGGAGCGTTTACCGGCGATGAATACTTCCCGGGCGGCCGCAGCACGTTTGAAATACCCGCCGGAGAATTCCTGGTCTTTGAGTCCGGCCCCTCAGTCGACATCACGCTGGAATGGGCGCGCTATATCGATGCGTCAGACCAGTGTAGCCTCTCGCGCATCTGGGGAGGTATCCATCCCCCGGTCGATGACATCCCAGGACGTCTGATTGGCCGACAGATAGGTCTGGATGCATTTACAGAAGCAGACCGGCACATTCAGGGCATCGCCAACTAGCTCTGGTCACACACAATGACAACGACCGCACGAGGCCCCGGACCGGGTGTGAGTATGCCGATCTAGTTATTGGGTTGCCTCACGATGTACAACTGCCGACCGTCGGGTGACAACAGGACGTCGTCCAGATCACCCGCTCGAACGCTGTCTCTGAAAATCGTCTCCCCTGTCATGGCGTCAAACAGATAGATTTTTCGTGGCAGCCGTCGGGAGAATGGGTTGTGGCGCTTTGCTACCGCAAGAATGGGGTTCCCGGCTGCCATCTGGAAATCAAATTGGGTCGCGCCTCCCAGCGATACTTCGCCAATCTGCCTGTAGTTTGACGTATCGTACACCGAGCAGCGAGCCCAAAAGCTATACTTGTTCCAAATATACTCGCCCTACCTACTTTCGTTATGATGGCGCATAGCTGCCAATCAAAAAGAACGGATATGGAGAACAATATGAGCGATACGAAATCCGTGGTTTGTTACAGCTGTGACAGCTTCTGTCCCCTCGCTGCCAAGGTGAAGG
>MDTB01228260.1_pt1 | contig 15905 bp, 3 predicted proteins | sample 811161 | NCBI WGS metagenome assembly MDTB01 (sample SAMN05326650, study PRJNA326480) | marine metagenome | isolation source: seawater | place: Mediterranean Sea | collected 2009 | reverse complement strand
GGGGAAGGATATTCTCCTGCTCGCTTATCTTTGCTACCCTCTCTTGCGGTGCCTTCGAGTTCACTGAAAAGAACCGAAGATGGAGCTGGTTTTAAGCCTCTATCTGAAGTGGCGAAGGTCGCCCCTTTACTCGCCCTGGCCCGACGGGAATATCCCGCGTTTTATAGAGATTGGAAAGTTATTTCTTATGACTTAAATAATGAATTTGATCCGGTCGCCCATATTCTTGTTCGTTCCGGTAAAGTTAAAAAGATTCGATTTGCCCCTCAGAAATTTGCCACTCAGATGGAGCGACTTCACTACCTTTTCCTGGAACCAGATTTCAGGAAAAAGCAGGTAATCGAATCGATTGATCTTTCCCACGATCGCTCAGTTTTCGCTAAAATTTAAACCTCAAAAAGCAGCTAGATCATATGAGTAAAATAATAGGAGCAGTTGAAATTGGGACTTCTTCGGCCAAAGCATTGGTGGGGGAAGTGGGAGAAAGTGGTTCCCTTAGCATAGTTGGCATGGCAACCCGACAGAATGAGGGCATGCGAAAAGGCGAAATTATGGATTTTAGAAAAGCAGCCACTGCGGTTCACGCAGCTTTGGAGGAGGCTGAGAAAATGTCCGGCACAACCGTAGATTCCATATATCTTGCCCAAACAGGGGCACACCTTAAAGGACAGATGCTTAGAGGGTCGGCCTCGGTGGTCTCTTCTGATAATCGCGTAACTGCAGACGATCTTAAGCGTGCTTCTATGGAGGCCAAAAGAAGGCAACCGGACGAGGGAAGATCTTATGTTCATCATGTTCGCACCCCCATTATTCTGGATAAAAAAGTAGTCGATGATCCTGTGGGAATGCTCGGCAATAATGTAGATCTTGGTTACTGGTCGATTGATGGGGATGATAAAGCGATCCAGATGGGTTTGCATGTGATTTCAAATTACAGCCTGGAGGTGGATGATTTGATCCTGTCCTCTATTGCTTCGGCCACGATGGTCGCGGGGCCTGACTTGCGAAGAGCCGGTGCTATTGTTTTGGACTTAGGTGCGGGAGTTACTGACTTTGTTGTATATCGGCAAGGTTATGTTGCTTACAGTGGGGTTGTTCCGGTAGGCGGAGATCATATTACGGGAGATTTGAGTATGGGTCTGCGGGTTCTTGAACCATATGCAGAGAAATTAAAGTTGGAATATGGACAAGCGATGCCGCTGAAGGATGAACAGTCTGAAGATGTCTGGATAATTGGTAATAAAACAATCGGAGACCGTTCCGTACCCCGTAAGGCGATTGCAGATATTATCCATGTCAGAGTCACTGAACTTTTTGAGATCATAAGCAAAGAATTGGGTCCTCTCCTCGATGAGAACGAACTAAAAGGGGGAATCCTTTTAACTGGAGGAGGTTCCCGCTTACCGGGAATTGAAACAGTGGCGAGTCAAGTGTTGGGTCAAAATGTAAGAAAAGCACCATTCCCCCCGGGTATCACTCCCGAACTCGCCCAACCTGAAAATGCAACCGTTTTGGGCTTGCTACATTATGGACTCGAAGATCACAGCCTTCCTGGTCAGAAAAAAGTTGAACAGGATGTTGGACTGCTCGGTAAAATTGGCCGTATTGTAGGCATTGGCCCTGCGAATGAGTAATTCTTTTATCTTCAGAACCCCACCAAGTCATGACGCAAGAAAACCTATTTGAAAAAGATTCCAAAACTGTCGACCTCAACGAGAATACCGTACTCAAAGCCAAGGTTATTGGCGTAGGCGGGGCGGGCCTTTCGCTAGTGGATGGACTGCGTTTGGATAATTTTACCGGTGTCGAGCAACTTGCAATTGATGTTGATGCAAGGGCCTTAGGGGACTCAATCGCTTCGGAGAAAATGGCAATAGGTAGAACTCTTACTCGCGGAATGGGAACAGGAGGAGAAGCTTCGTTAGCTAGAAAAGCGATCGAGGATGAGAAGGATAAGATCCGGAAATCTTTGGAAGGGGTGGATTTGGTTTTTTTGTTGGCAGGTCTAGGAGGGGGTACCGGAGGCGGTGCAACCCCTGAAATTGCAAAACTTGCACGGGAAACAGGAGCACTCGTTTTTGCTTTTGCTCCGATGCCCTTTAGTTGGGAAAAAGGAAGACACGCACAGGCTGAAGAATCACTTTCAGAACTTCGTAAGTTTGCCAATGCAGTCATTCCACTCCCTAATGATTCACTGCTGCAAGTTGGAGGTGCCGATGCCACTGCTCTAGAGTGTTTCGCGGAAGCGGGTCGAAATGTTAGTCGTGGGATTTCAGCTATATGTTCTTTGATTTTTAAGAGGGGAATGATCGATGTGGATTTTGTTCATCTCAGAAAAGCATTTAATCGTAGATCAGGCAGAACCCTGTTTGGCTATGGCGAAGGGCAGGGGGAGAACGCAATCAGGCAATCACTGAGTGAACTGATGATTTGCCCAATGCTTCACCTACCAGATGTTTCCAAAGCTGCCGATGCCTTGCTTATTTTCATTAATGGTGGCCCCGGCATGGGCATGAATGCTTTGCAACAAGCATCGCACGAGATTCGGGAAGCATTTAAAGCGGGCGAACATGTGGTTTTTGGTGCCCATGTGGATGAAAACCTGGGAGACCGCATTCAAATTATTGTGTTGGGTGCTACGGACTTGGAAGCGGGTATGACAGCCGATGTCGCTCCCGTTGCGGAACAAGTGATTGAAGCCACACCCAGCGTGAGCAAGAGTACACATCCTTCAAAATTGAAAACCCCTCCATCCAAACCGGACTCAAAGGTGAAATCTTCACCTAGAAAAAGTAGATTTAGTCGAAAAAAAGAATCCGAAGACCAAAACACATTTTCATTCATGGAAGAGGCAAATCAGAGAGGAATCTTTGAGGACATGGAATCCCGCAATCTTTACCAAGGGGAAGATCTCGATGTTCCAGCTTATCTTCGCAGGGGTGTTAAAATAGCGATTTAAAAATACTTGTGGTTTTGGATCGTAATATTACCTGCGAAAACAATTGAGCCGGGGTACTTGAGAGTGCTCGTTTTCGGCCCAATATTACCAGTCTTTCATGGGCTTGCATTTTACATTCTGAACTTCTCTTGTAATTGTTGTAAACCAAAGAGGCAAAATAATCTAGTTTGTAATATTTTGATTAAAGTAATTCATTTTTTTAGTGAAAAATCTGTTTTACTTTATCTCATTAAAAAAAGATAATAGTGAAATTATTTGATATAAGATATGATTGTACGCACTGCTCGTTTTGTTGGCAAAGTAACGTTTGCGGGTGCACTCTTGTCTGAAATTCGGCAGTTTCTGTTTTTCTGTGCGTTTTTTTGCCTCTCAGTTTCGCTTCTTGCAGAAGATAATGCCAGCCTACTTAATCCACAGAATAGTGGTTCAAATTCTCCTGTTTCTAATATTCAAGATGAGGATGATTCGAATGTCACTTTCCAGGTTCAAACTTTTCGATTTAAAGGTTTAAAAGCTTTTCCTGCAAAAGTTTTGACGAGCACCTTACAGGCTTTTCGTCAGGTACCTTTGCAGTTTGATGATCTTTCCCGGATTGTTACTCATCTAGGAGAATTCTATAAAAAGGAAGGAAAGATAGTTTCGGTTAAAATTCCCCCCCAAGACATTACTGATGGTATTTTGATCATTGATCTTGCTGAGGCCCGAGTCGGGAAAATTATCATTGATCCGGGTGGTTCGTCTCATGTCAAACACTCCAGAATCAAAGCCACAGTTGAAAGTTATTCCCCCGCAAAGAAGATTTATGATGCATCATCCATGAATCGTGGACTACTCTTGGCAGATGATTTGCCGGGTGTGAGCATGACTGGTTTTTTGCAGGCAGGGGAAGAAGATGGTGAAGTGGATTTAGTTTTAAAAACCTCAAAAGAACCGCCCTACATTGCAGATTTAGTTGTGGATAATGCTCATTCAAGGTCATTGGGTACTTACAGGGCCACCCTGGCTGCTAGCTTGGTTAGTCCTTTTCAGCTAGCAGAGACCATAGGCTTACAAACTCTGAAAAGCGAAGGAAGCATCTATGGAAGACTTTCTTTAGGTATGCCATTTGGCTCTCGAGGATGGAGAGTCAACTTGTACGGGAGCTCTCTTTCTTATGATGTGGTCACGGATGAACTGGCTGCTCTTAACATTAAAGGAGAAGTCGAAGAAGCCGGGTTGTCTCTTCGTTATCCTATTATTCGTAACCAGAGAGGGAATTTATATCAGAATTATCAGTTTGATCATAGAATTTACTTATCAAGTGTTGCTTCAATTACTCAAAAACATTACTCCATTGACAGTTTGTCGATGAATTTGTCGGGAAACCTTTTTGATACTATTTGGGGAGGCGGAGCTAACTCGATGAGCATTGGTCTGTCCCAGGGGAAGGTGAGTGGTTTGGATGGAATACCAACAAATCCGCACGAGGGATATCATACTCTTATCAATTACAGTGCCAGTCGTCAGCAGACTATTTCAGAAAAATTAAGTTTCTTTCTCTCTGTTTCTGGCCAACTAACTCATGATGTTTCAACCAACTCTTTACATACAATTGAAGCAACAGCAGATAATGTAACAGAAGACTTTTTAGATAGTGCGGAAAGTTTCAGCTTGGGTGGATTGAATGGGGTGCGGGCTTATCCTTCTGGTGAAGCTACGGGCTCTGTCGGAAGGCTTGTGAAAGCAGAGTTACGTTACATCTTGAGCAATGATATCATTACCAAGACATTTTACGACTGGGGTTGGGTTGGTGAACGGGATCCTACCACCACAGGGCCTTCTGAGTATGAGTTGTCAGGTTGTGGGGTTAACTTTGCCTGGAGTGCTCCTCTTGGATTTAGTATGCAGGCCACATACGCCAGGCGGTTTGGGGAAAACCCCAATCCTTCCCCAACGGGTATGGATCAGGATGGCAGTTTGGAAGAAGACCGCTTTTGGGTCGTGTTAGGGAGGGGTTTTTAGGATGGGTTTTATGACCAGACTTCGTCCGTTTTTTGCTTGGTCTCTTTGCGTTTCGTTTGGATTTACTACAATGTTCGCTCAGCAGCTTCCCAGCGGAGCATCTTTTCAGGCAGGCAATGTTAAAATTGAGCAGCACAATTCCTCTTTGCACATTCATCAAAGCACACCGCGAGCAGTAATCGATTGGCAATCCTTTAATGTGGGGAAGGGTGCTGCTGTTCATTTCATACAGCCAAGTCAGGCAGCGGCCACCCTTAACCGTGTGGTCGGTGCAGGAGCATCCCAAATTCTTGGACAGATAACTGCACCTGGCCAGGTTTTTATAACCAATGGAAATGGAGTTTACTTTGGAAAGTCAGCCTCCATCGATGTTGGGAGTATGGTTGCCTCCAGTTTTGATATTGGCACCAGTGATTTCATGAACGGGGATCTTATATTCACATCCCAAAATGGCAGGGAAGGGAGTATTACTAATGCGGGTGCTTTAAAAGCTAAGGAAAATGGTTTTATAGCCCTGCTGGCTCCGGAAGTTCGAAATGAGGGCATCATTTTTGCAAAAAAGGGATCCGTCGTACTGGCTTCCGGAGAGATGATTGAATTGCAGACTGACTCAGCAAATCAGTTAGTCGGCGTCCGGGTGAAACCAGGGAAATGGAATGCACTGGTGGAAAATAAAAAAGTAATTGAAGCGGATGGAGGGCTCGTTGTGTTATCAGCGCAGGCAGAGAGTTCTCTGTTTCAAGGGTTGGTCAAAAACTCCGGGGTTGTACAGGCACAGGGAATCAAGAAAGATGGTGGGCGGATTATGTTAACCGCTGGCGTGGGTGGACGAGTGAAACAGGAAGGAGTGCTTGATACTTCTTCCGAGGTTGGCCGTGGAGGTTTCGTAACCGTAGAGGGGGAGAAGATTGAGTTAGCAGAAAGTTCTGTGATCGGTGGCACCGGTAAGCAGGGTGGCGGAAATATTTTGGTTGGTGGAGATTGGCAGGGAGGTGCTAATGAAGAGTTGCGAGTTTTTGATGATCCGAATGCGATGCTTCAGGCACAAAGTGTAATTATGGAGAAGGGGGCGGTTATCGATGCCAGTGCGATCAAAGATGGCAATGGTGGAACAATAGTTTTATGGTCTGATGTTTTGAATCCCGGTTCCTTCACCACGGTAAAGGGCGAACTTTATGCCAAAGGTGGTGATTTGGGTGGCAACGGTGGAATAATCGAAACCTCCGGTCACATTCTTGCGATTAATGAGGCAAAGGTTTCCACAATTGCATCCTTCGGAAATACTGGTAATTGGCTTCTAGATCCAGGTAATATCAATATTACGAATTCTGCACCCGACCCTGGAGATGACCCAACTCTTCCTAGCTTCCCTGTCGGTAGCGACACGGATATTCACCCAACATCTATCGTTAGTGCATTGGATTCGACCGGTATCAACATCCAGACTGGATCAGGCAACTATGACATTACCGTCAGTTCTCCAATTTCCTATTCGGGAAGCAACAATTTGACTTTGGAGGCTGGACAGGATCTGGTTGTCAATTCGGCCATTGATTTGGATGCAGGTGACCTTACCCTTATCTCCGGCCGTGATTTGACCGTTAACGCCAACTTAAGCTCGGGGGAATTCCTCGCGACCGTAGGACAGGATGCAGTAATAAACTATGCCATTAATTCCGGATCTGGAACCCTTACCATAGATGCGAATAATGATCTGACTGTTGGAGCTAATTTAACCACCAGTAATTCTGGAATTAGTGCCATCGTTCTTACGGCCGGGAAGAATAAGGCTGCTGGAACTAGTACAGGCGGGAATATTATCATTTCAGGATCGCCTGCTATTACTGTTGGTGGTTCAGGTCGGGCTACTTTTTTCACTGGTAGCATTTATGGGTCAACGGGTTTAACCAGTTTGATCGGTTCGGGTTCTGGGCGATTTCGTTATAACAGTGACGAGACATCAACGAATTATACAACTTCTATAACCTCAGGTAATTACGCTATTTATAGAGAGCAACCAAGTGCCAGTATTTCCTCTACAACTTTAGATATAACTTATGGAGATCCTTTGCCTAGCCTAACAGTTGTTGGGGTTCAAAATGGAGATTCTGCTTCATACACAATTTCTGATCGAGTAGATTCAGCAACTGGCAATATTAATGTGAGCGGATCTCCTTATGTAATTAACACAAGTAATTTGAGTGATCTTGGTTATAGCGTTAGTGGAGAAGGTGATGGCACGCTGACAGTAGCTCCAAAAACGGTTTCACTTGATGTTGCCGAGAAAGTATATGATGCATCTACTTCTCTCACGGGATTGGTTTCGATCACAACTGGAGTGTCAGGTGGCGGTATCACAGAGGACCTGAGTTACGAAAATGCTGTTTCTAATAGCAAGAATGTCGTAACCTCAGAAACTAAATACCTTTCCGGTATTGATCTCATTGATGGTACCAATGGACTAGCCTCTAATTACACCATCCCTACTCTGGATCGTGATAATTCTGCTGCTGTCACAATTCATCCTAAGGAAGTAAAACTTTCTGCTTCCAAAGTTTTCGACGGAACCACAAACCTATCAAGCGTCAATATCTTCACCGATGGATCCGAAGGATATTTGTCAGATGAAACTCTTTCTTTTTCAAGTGCTCTTTCCACAAGCATACATGTTGAGAACGGTAATAATCGTATTTCTTCGATTACTTTGGAAAATGGCACAGATGGTAATGGAGGTATCGCAACCAACTACGAACTCCCTGAAGAATTCACCAGATCGAATGCTGCTGTAACTATTACTGTTAAAACACTTACACCTACTCTAACAAATACTAGCGTAACAAAAGAATACGACGGTACAGTTAGTGCACCATCAAGCTTCAGCCCAACTTACTCTTTTGTGGGGCTCGTTAGCGGAGACACTTCTGCTGATTTAAGTCATATTGATGTAAACTATGATAATAAAAATGTAGGTACGGGAAAAACACTCACGGTTACAGGACTTACGATTAATTCAATTACAGGTACGAGAGACGATAAGTCTTTTCCTTCTGATTATGTGCTCGACGAGAATTTCAAAATCGTTCCTGGAGGTGCAGTCATCGCTGTTAAGGATCTGACTATCACCGCAAATAATCACGAGAAATTCTCCGCACAATCTGATGATCCCCTCGGTTTTGCCGGAGTTTCTTATTCCGGGTTTGTTCCCGGTGAGAATGTGAGTGATCTTTCGGGATCACTTTCCATTGCGAGAAGCAATAGTGTAATTAATTCCCCTGGTACTTATGAAGATGTGCTCGTTCCTTCGGGATATACCTCAAGCAACTATGATATTACTTGGGAGAACGGGGACTTCACAATTATTCCTTCAAACCGTTTACTTGTTCAAATGCAAGAGTCTCAAAATGAATATGGTTCAGATATTCAATTGGCTGTTGGAGAGATTACATACTACGATGAGGCAAGTACTAGTCTTGTCACTATACCTTCGGAGGATATTTCGATTGATTCAACGAACAGCATTATCATCAATGAAGGTGGTGTAAATACTGCTTCCTTCGCTGTTGAACCAACTGGAACAACAAATTCATCTGCAGGAAAAGTAAAAGTTGGCACTTACCTGATTGGTTTGAATGGGACAGTTACTGAAATAAGTCCGAATTTTGATAGCTCGGTTGAAATCTCCGGTTCGCATACAGTCACGCAGAAAAATTTAGTTGTAACGGCAACTGGCGGATTAAGTAAAATTTACGACGGAGATCCTGATATGGAAGGGTTGGTTCTTAGTTTAGAAGGAATTGTTGGAAGCGATCAAGTCTCTGCGGATGGACTGGGGACTTATCGTGATGATGATGGCAACTCAGACAAAAATGTGAAAATTGATGGAAGCGGGATTACTATAAATAAAAGATATACCGTAGAGAATATTGTACTCAGTGGGATTGCTGGAGTTGATGATTCGGCAAATTATTATTTGGCAGCTGGACCAAGTATTTCAGGCACTAATGGAGAAATAACCAAAAAACAACTTACACATATTGCGATTTCCAAAACCTATGATGGCTATGATATTTTGCATTGGGACGGCACAGCAGTTCCTGTTGGAGGTGTTTCCACTTTGAGTAAAGCGAATACCACTCGAGTGGATGGCCTCGTATTACAAGAAAACTTTTCTTACAATTATGGAGACGCAACAATTTTAAGTAAGGATGTTGCGACAGCTAACAATTACATAAGCTCTATTGAGTTAAGAAATAATGGTGATGGAAGTGGTTTTCTTGCAAGAAATTATAATCTGCCAACTCTTAATTCTACGAATACTCCTGCTACAGTTAACACCAAGAGAGTTAACCTTTCGGCAATCAAGACATATGATGGTAATGATATTTTGGACGGATCTGAAGTCACGATTACTACAGGTGTTAACCCAAACGGCACAACCGAGACTTTGACTTATTCGGATGCCACATCTTCTTCGGCAAGAGTTGCGGGTCCTGATGGTGATGCAAGTGTAGAGGATAATTATATAGATGGGATCACTCTTGGAAACGCAAGTGATGGGAGTGGTGGATTATCTTCAAATTACCATAGACCCAGTTTATCTACCATTAATAAAACTGAGGAGGTAACTATTAATGCTGTGACCATCAATCCTGCTACCTTGATTCCGACATTGACAAATAGTGGTTACTCGCAGGTTTATGATGGGGCTCTAGAGGCAGATTTGACTCCAACATGGAGCTTTTCAGGGTTCGTGGACGGAGATCTTGATGTCACTTTAACTTCAACAGGGAAAACTTACAACAATGCTCATGTGGTGAATGCAAATACAATTACGGTTTCAGGACTTGATATCAGTGCAATCTCTGGTTCCAATGGATCTCAACCGAGTGATTATATATTGGACGAAGATTCCAAGACAATTGCCGCCACCATAACAACCAAGGTGTTAACTCCAACTATTTCAAATAGTTCATACTCACAGGTTTATGATGGAAGTACTCAGGCGGACATTTCGCCCACCTGGAATTTTAATTCTTCGTTGGTTGACGGCGATACTTCTGCGACTCTCAATTCCACCGGTAAAACCTATAATGATAAGGATGTCCTGGACGCCAACCAAATCACGGTATCGGGCTTAAGTATTTCTTCCATCTCTGGTAGTAACGGATCCCTTGCTTCCGATTACCACTTGGATGCTACGACTAAAACGGTGGGGGCCACCATCACACCTAGAACCGTATACCTAAGGGCAAACAAGGTTTATGACGGTACGACTTCCATTGAAAATGCTGAACTTACTCCCTTGAGTTCGACCGCTGTTAATGTTGTTTCCGGTGAAACCCTTACTTTCTCTGGAACCTTACTCTCCAATAACAAAAATGTTGTGGGCGATACTTTCTTGGACACAACTACGATAACCTTGGCGGATGGCTCTGGTGGTGGACTGGCTTCCAATTATTCGAAACCTGCCAATTCCTACGATGCTTCGAATAATAATGTTAACATTACTCAAAAAACTCTAACTATAGATAATACTTTTGATGTAGATGATAAAACCTATGATGGGAAATCGTTTGCTGTAATTTCCAGTGCTGGAAATTTGGTGGGTGTAGAGAGCGGTGATGTCAATAAAGTCTCCTTCGATGAACCGGACTATGCCTACTTTTATGAGTCCGGATCAAAAGATAAAGATGTCGAGGGTTCAAACCAACCCAAGGATGTAATCCTCTATTTAGAGGACAGTAATTTGGTCGCGGGAACGGGTGGGGACGAGACTGCGAACTACACCATCAGCAACCAGACTTTTAGCGATCTGGCAATCATTAACAAAAGAAATATTACTTTGATTGCTGATGATCGGTCCAAGATTTATGGAGACGAATTAATTCTTGGGACTAGTTCGTTTTCCTTAGATTCATCAAACACTTATGCGAGTGGCACACGAGATTATAATTCTGGTGCTGATTTTAGTGCAGGTGATGCTTTTGATGAATCTGTGGCTAGTGTAACCCTTACTTCTACAAATGACTACGACGACTCCACTACTCAGGGCATTGGTACTTACATTAATGAGATACAGGTTTCATCCCCAGTTGCTGCGGGTGGCTTCGATGAGAGTAACTACAATATTACCTACACGCACGGCGATCTTACAATCAATCGGAGAGAGGTCACCCTCGAAGCTACAAAGGTTTATGATGGCACTACATATGTTTTGAGTGGCGAAATCACAATTGGAAATAGAGCAAACGGGGAAACCTTTTCTGTTTCTGATGCTACTTCAGCAGCTTCATCAGGTGATAGTAAAAATGTTTCCACTGCGAATAAGTATTTAGACATATCTTCCATCACAATAACGGCAACTGGTGGTGGTGTGGATACTACTAACAATTACCAGCTTCCGGCTGATTCTTACAATGCATCGAAAAATCGCCTTACAGTGACTGCAAAGCCCCTCACGATTGTTGATAATACTCTGCAAAGCGAAGATAAATTCTATGATGGAGATAATGCAGCAACGGTCACCACGGGTACGGTATCCTTGCAAAGCTCGGTTTCAACCGGAGCTAATTCGGATACAGATGGAAGTCCGGTAACTGGCGACGATATTTCAAGAGTTTTTACTGGAATAAGTGGAGTAAGTCCTAGCTTTACCGGTGGCAACACTGCACCCAGCGATGGATCCTTTACGGGTCTTACTACGGGAACAGTCACCGGAACCAGTGGTACGGGCTATCAGTTTGATGTCAGCATCAGTGGAGGTGCCCCAACTGTGAATATTGTAAAGGGTGGGGACGGTTTCGGGGCAGACAGTGTTATCACCATTGCTGGTTCGGATTTGGGTGGTACGGATGGAGCCAATGATTTGACCATCGATGTTAATTCCTTGGGCCCAACCGCAACCTTCAATGGAGCGATAGCAGCAACCAATAAAGTCGTGACCTATGCCGGTATTGCTATATCTGGTGCTGATAGCTCAAATTATTCATTGACCCAGCATATTGATTCAGCTGATGTATCGACAGGCTCTGATGGGCCATATGATATTAATCCTCGGGAAGTTGCTCTTTCTGCAAGTAAAATCTATGATGATAGTGTCATTTTTGATCCGTCATCTAGTGATGATGTGATAACTATAACGACCGCCACCGGAGAAACTCTGACATTCACATCTGCGACGGTTGCATATAAAGATGTTTCTACTGCAGGGAACCATTTTACCGGTATTGTGCTTGCAGACGGTGCGGCCACTGATCTAAATCCTGGTGTTGCTAGTAATTATGTCCTGCCTGGAACGAATTCCTATTCTGTAATAGTTGCTGACGGAGATTCTCCCCTAGTTTATGACTCCACACCTGGCTCATCTTCGTACAATGTTGTTACTGTGACTCCAAGGGAACTTACCATTACTGCAAGTTCAACCAGTAAGACATATGGAGAGACTGTAACTTTTACTGGAACCGAGCCCGATTTTACAAAAGTTGGTAATCAGGGAGATGATGCTTTCACTGTAACTCTTACTAGCACAGGTGCTGTCGACACTGCTAATGCAGTGGATCACAACATTGTTCCGAGCTCGGCTGTTGCTGTAAGTTCCAATGACTTTGATCTCAGTAATTACAACGTGAATTATGTATCCGGCACGCTAACGGTTAACCGTAAGGCGTTGACTCTGACTGGTCTGACTGCGGAAGATAAAATCTATGATGGGGATAATGTGGCTACCATCTCCTCCTACGGTTCTTTGAGTGGGATTTTATCTTTCGATATTGTTGATGGAAACGCTCAAGTTAACCTTAAAGATTCATCATTATTACCTTCGGCAGTTTTCTCCGACAAAAATGTTAACGGCGACGAAGCCGTAAAAACAGTTACTTCCCCATTAACCGATTCACATCTCGATGGATCTAAAGCCGCAAACTACAGCATTGGCGATCAAACCACGAATAACGCAAAAATTCTTAAGCGTGAGCTTACTCTTCAGGCCAACAAGGTATTCGATGGCACTCGCGTCATCGAGAACGGCGAAATTACGCTGGGTAATTATGCCACTTTAGGTGGAGCAGAAGAATTGGTTATTTCAAACGCAAATTCCATGGACTCAAGTGCCGATAATCTTAGCAGCGTAAATGTCAATGCCCTTAACAAGTACATCGACACCTCGGCCAGTACGACCCTGAGTGATGAAGCTGGAGCAACTTCCGCATCCGGTGGCTTGGCTGCAAATTACAAACTGCCACCCAATGCCTATGATTCTGTCAAAAATAATTTAACGATAACTGCAGCACCCCTAACCATCTTGGCTGATGATCAAAGCAAAACCTATGGCGATGTGGATCCAACTCTTACAGTAAGTTATTCGGGCGGTGTAACCGGTTTTAGTGCCAGTGATGTCTCCGGTTGGACTGTAAGTGCACCCACCAATGCTGCGGCATCGGTGGGTACACATAGCATTTCAGTAGATGTAAGTGCGGCAACTGCTGATAATGGAAATTATTCATTTGCAAGCCCGACTCCAGGGACCTTAACAGTAAATAAAAGACCCATAACCCTAAAAGCACAAGATCAGAGCAAACTCTATGGCGATGCTCTTTCATTGGGCACGACTGCATTCGATTTAACCGCCGGTTCCTATGCGCCTTATGCCTCCGGTGCTCACACTGCTGAGGCAGCTACTGCAGTGACATTAACCTCCGCGAATGGATATGATGCAAGTACAACACAGGATCAAGCCACTTACTCCGATGAGATTGTTATCCAAGCCGGTTCGGCGACTGGTGATAATTTTGATATAAATAATTACCTGATTACTCGGGATGAAGGTGACCTAACCATAAACAAGAGAGAAGTAACCCTTTCTGTCACCAAATCCTATGACGGGACCGAAATCGTCGAACCCAGTGAGCTCACAATTGGAAATAGGGCGAACGGGGAAACCTTATCGACAACGGGTGTTTTGACTGCGAACAGTAAAAATGTCGACGGCACCAATTTCTTAATTACGACTACAAATTTTTTAGCTGATGGAACCGGTTTAGCATCTAATTATCAACTACCAAGTAGTTCATATGTAAGCGGTGTAAATTCAGTGACGACTACGCCGGTTGCTTTGACAATTACCGCTGATAACAAATCAAAAACTTATGGTGATGCAGATCCTAGCTTGTCCGTTGTTTACACTGGCTTTGTTGGAAATGATGCATTATCTCCATCTTCAGAAATTTCAGGTTTGTCACTCAGTGCTCCAACAGGAGCAAGTGCAGACTATGGGACACATGTAATCACAGTAAGTGGAGCAACAGCAACTTACGGTAACTATAACATCACCCAAAACAATGGTACTCTCACAGTTAACCAAAGACCCATCACTTTAACTGCAACCGACCAGTCTAAGACTTATGGAGATGTTGATACCTTAGGTACAACTGCGTTTAGTCTCACCTCTGGAACCTATGCACCTTCTGAAGAGGCAACCGATGTTGTTCTCACTACTGGTGCAAGTGCTTATGAATCAACTGCCACTGCTAATGCCGGGACCTACTCAGGTGCGATTGATATATCAGGTGCGACCGGAACGGGCGGATTCCTGGAATCGAATTATAATATAGATTACAGGGATGGAGATTACACCATACAAAAAGCAGCTTTGACTATTGCTGCTGATAATAAATCAAAGACATACGGGGCAACTGAGCCCGTTCTTACTGCGACTTACACTGGTTTTAAAAATGATGAGGATCCTTCTGTTTTGGCGGATCTTGTTTTTTCAGCACCAACCGGTTCTAGTGCGGATGTTGGAAGTCATGCAATTTCGCCAAGTGGTGCGACTGCTGCAAATTATGATATTTCTTTCACTGATGGTGTACTTACCGTAAATAAAGCCACTTTGAATGTAACCGCATTGGACGGATCTAAGTTTGTTACCGAAAATGATGCTGCTGGTTTTGAGGGAGTTTCATACAGTGGTTTTGTATTGGGAGAGTCGGAGTCTGATGCGGGTCTCTTGGGTGGTTTGCTCGATATTACAAGATCCAACGCAGATGTTAATTTAGCGGGAGTTTATGAAAATGTGCTAAATCCGTCTGGACTTACGGCTTCAAATTACGAATTTAATTATATAAGTGGAGACTACACGATTAATTCATCGGATCGTCTTGTGGTAAGATTATCGGATGTGATTAATTCTTATGGAACATCCACGGGTTACACCATCGATACCGTTGAGTATAATAATGGAAGCAGTGTGGTTAGGCTTGATGATGGCTCAGTAGCAGGAAGTTCCGTATCTATTAATACAGACAATGAAGTCGTGATTCAAGATGGGTCTGGAGGAAGTGCATCGTTTAATGCGGGAGCTCTGTCGGCTGCTTATTCCTCTGCCGGAAAGCTTGAAAAAGGTACCTATAGCTTGGGCAGCTTTGATGAAAATAAAGTTAATAGCCAAAACTTTAGTGACGAAATCATGATTACAGGAACTCATCAGGTAGAAGCTAAAGGCTTGACCGCTTCCGTTGACGGTGGTCTCAGCAAAATTTATGATTCCACAAGAAATATGCTTGGACTGAGCTTGTCCTTAAGTGGGGTGGAGTCTGGTGATGATGTCACTATTTCGGGCACAGGTTTGTATAGTTCTAAGAATTCAGGTAGCGAATTATCATACTCAGTAAGTGGTATACTTTTAGATGGTTCAGACTCGTCCAATTACATTTTGCCAAATGATTATTCTCTATCAAATAACAATGGTGTGATTACTAGGAAAACGGTTGGTTTGTCCGCCAGCAAGATATATGACGCGGGAGTCGATTTGACCGGTTATGTAAGTCTGAGTACAGGAGTGGGGAGTGAGACTTTAAGTTACAGTGGAGCGACCGCGAGTGCCAAGGATGTGGCGGTGAGTAATAAATACATTGATGCAATCACTTTGGTGGATGCGATGGATGGATCG
>MDTB01197406.1_pt1 | contig 15905 bp, 14 predicted proteins | sample 811161 | NCBI WGS metagenome assembly MDTB01 (sample SAMN05326650, study PRJNA326480) | marine metagenome | isolation source: seawater | place: Mediterranean Sea | collected 2009 | reverse complement strand
TCCTTCAATACCTGGCACAACGAGAAGAACTACGACCTGACGGGGACCGGGAACTACAACTACAAGATCCACGGCAGCCGTTACCTGATCCAGGACGTGCTCAAGGACAGGATGGGGTTCGACGGTGTCGTGGTGACCGACTGGAACGGCCACTCCGAGCTCAACGACTGCACCCCCGGTAACTGCCCCCAGGTGATCCTCGCCGGGAACGACCTGATCATGGTCACCGCGCGTCCGGACTGGCAGGAGTTTTACCGGAACACGGTCGACCAGGTCAGGGACGGGACAATCCCCTTGGTCCGGATCGACGACGCCGTGACCCGGATTCTTCGGGTGAAGCACCGGGCCGGGCTGTGGGACAAGCCAAGCCCCGCGAACCGGGAGGGCGCGGGTAGACAGGACACGTTGGGCTCTAAAGACAACCGCGAGCTCGCGCGCGAGGCGGTCCGGCGGTCGCTGGTACTCCTGAAGAATGACCAGGTACTGCCACTGGACGCGCAAGCGCAGGTCCTGGTGGTCGGTAGCGGGGCCGACGATATCCAGAAACAGACCGGGGGTTGGTCGCTGACCTGGCAGGGCAACGAGAACTTGCTAGAGAGGGACTTCCCGGGCGCGACCACGGTCCTGTCCGCTACGAGACAGCTGCTCGGTGAGGACCGTGTGGTCACGGAGATCGACCAGGCGGGCCCCGACACAGTAGCCCTGGTCGTGATCGGCGAGGACCCCTACGCTGAGATGCTGGGCGATATCGGAAAGACTAAGACCCTCGAGTACTCGGAGCTCAAGCGCCCTTACCGTAAAGATCTGCAGCTGATCCGCGAACTGAGGGCCCGGGGCCACCGGGTGGTGACGGTCTTCTACTCGGGTCGCCCGCTGTATGTCAACGAGGAACTGACACTGTCGGACGCGTTCGTCGCGGCCTGGCTCCCGGGGACCGAGGCGACCGGGATCACGGACCTCTTGTTCAGCGACGGGACGTACGACTTCACCGGCCGGCTGCCGTATTCGTGGCCAGCCAACAAGTGCGACAACACGATCAACAGTATCCCGTTACACCTGGCCCACCTCCCGGTCCCCGGGTTTGAGCAGACCAGGGCAGACGGCCATAAACCGCTGTTCCCTCTGGGTTACGGGCTGTCGCTCAACGAGGACCGGTCGGACCGACTCGGGGTCGATACGGATTCGATCGCTCTAGATACACGGGACTACGGGTGTGGGATGCCGGAGCCCGACCAGACCATCGCGACCGAGCCGCTCGACCTGTTCGGTCACACTGCGTCCGACGACTTTGGGATGTATATCGGTGGGACCTCGACCGACTGGCGGGGTGTACCAGTCTCTCGGGGCGCGGTGACTGAGATCGACGGTCTCCGGACCACACCAATCGACCGCCGCCACCAGCAGGACGCGGTCCGGGTCGAGTTCGCCGGCAGCAACCCGGCACAGGTCTACCTGAGCGTCCCCGACGAGGACCCGCTAGACCTCAAGCGCTACCTGAACGCGGGCGGCTCGATCGAGTTCGAGCTCGCGGTCGATACCGTACCCCAGGGCCCTCTGCGGCTTGCGATGCACTGTGTGTGGCCCTGCATCGGCGAGGTCGACCTCGCGGGCTACCTGCCGGTGCCGCTGGGCGACGCGGGCTGGGTAACGGCCACGGTCCCGCTGGCTGACCTCGAGGAGTCAGGGATGGACTTCGCGTCCGTCACGACCCCATTTCTGATCTACGCTGACAAGCCGCTGACGATAAGGATCGGACGGATCCGGCTGGTGCCCTAGCAGACGGGCGGGTCTGTGGGACTGTGCCCGTTAATTGCCGCGTGACACCGGCCAGGGAATGATGCTGGGTGCTTTTTGGCGGGCTCGGGTGTACCGGGACCCAGCGGTAGGCCCATCTTAAGACCCGTGTTTGTCAGCCCCCGACCGCGGTCGCGAAGACCTTGGACTCGGTCTCGACGACACTTATCTCGCCACCGAACCCGGGTACCACGTGATCTACCCTGATCAGGACATAGTTGTTACTGTTTCCGGAGGCCTCGAATTGGATTTCTTGCGGGTCATAGACCAGCCTCGCGGGCCCGGTGGGAATAATCGTGACGACGTTCTCCCCCGTCTGCGCCATGGACGACACTGCCTGGCCTTGCGCCAAGATTGCGACCGGCCTCCCGTTGAGCTGTACCTCTACGGAGATAGCGTTCCCGACCCAAGCTGACTCCCGGCCGATGAATACTGAGCCAGTGGTGGTCATGGTCTCGTTCGCGATCCGTGCGTACTGTACCCCGTTTCCGCTGCAGCCGGACAAGAGCCCGACGAGCAATATCGGTGCATAGGTGGAGATTCGCATGTGTAGAGTCCTGTCTTGCGATTATTCTTTAGGCCTCGATACGGGTGCCTTGGGCGCAGAGAAACCACCCCATATCCCGCAGTCTGAGGCGTAACCCACGACCCTGTCGTCGTGAAACGTAAACCGGTCCGAGCACCCTCCGTCCTCTTGACGGCTCCAGCTCATCCAGTTGCCAAGTGCGTCTCGCCCCGTCGCGTCCGGCCACCGATCGAAGGCTGTCAGTACCGCCCCCTTGCTGGTCCCAATCCAGGCGGCCATCCGTTCATATGTCCCGCTGCAACCTGCGAGCATACTAGCCAGGAGGAGGGTAATGACTAATCTCATTCAAGTAATCTCGCCTGAAACTGTAGCTACCAAACATCCCACTAATTGTTCTGAAAATAAAGAAATTCCTCGACTTTGAAACTGGGCTGAATTCCAAATACGGCTCTCGATGGCTGGCATATCGAGAAAAAACGTGCGATAACAACGTTCAATAATAGATCAAAACACCAGTTGAGGACCCATGGATGCGTTACTCTGACTATCTCAACCAAGTCGCTGTCCGGCACCGGACCGCAAGTTTCAATGACCTGACCCGGCTCAGCCCGGGCGCTCCGCAACCGATTGACGTATCATTCAAGCAAGCCATCGGGCTACTCTGGCCGTATACATCGACCCGGATTATGGAGCAGGTCTCGGCGGTTGTGCCCCTGGCGGCGTACCTGATGCTGTTCCAGCTGTTCGTGTTACAGCAGCCTATCGACGCGGCGTTGACGCTGTGCCTCGGCCTGGTCGCCGTAATCGTCGGTCTCGCTGTGTTTATGGAGGGGCTCAACACGGGTCTGATGCCGTTCGGCACCATCATCGGTGACAACCTCCCGAAAAAGGCGACCATGGGCGTGGTGTTGCTAATCATCGGCATCCTGGGTGTCGGGGTAACCTTTGCCGAGCCGGCGATCGGTGCATTGCAGGCGTTTGGGGCATCGGTCGACGTCACGAAGGCGCCGTACCTCTACGAGCTGCTGAACAACTGGACTATGCCGCTCGTGTTGATGGTCGGTGGCGGTGTCGGCATCGCGGCGATCCTCGGGACGATACGTTTCGTCCGGGGCTGGTCGTTGAAGCCGATGATCTACGGGGCGCTAACGCCAGTTGTGATTTTAACCTTTTACTGTTGGATGGACCCTAACCTCAACACGATCCTGGGTCTCGCCTGGGACTGCGGCGCGGTGACAACCGGGCCGGTGACGGTACCCCTGGTGCTGTCTTTGGGTATCGGTATCGCGAACGCGGCCGGTAAGGGTGACTCGTCGTTGTCTGGGTTCGGGGTCGTGACCATGGCGTCCCTGTTCCCGATCCTCGCGGTATTGATCCTAGCGATCTATTGCTCGTTTGTGATCACGCCCGAAGAGATTATCGCCGCGGCTCAATCAGCGTCCACGGTTGTCGCCACTGAGCCCTCTGTCTGGGACCAGACACCTCTGGTCGAGATCGCGTTGGGTGTCCGTGCGATTCTGCCGCTGGTGATTTTCTTGATGTTTGTCCTGTTTGTGGTCCTGAAGTCTCGGCTGCCCAACAAGATGGTCACCACCTACGGGCTGGCGTTGTCGATCATTGGTATGTGTATCTTTAATGTGGGTCTAACCTACGGGCTCGGAGCGATCGGCGCGCAGACGGGTAGTATTCTACCCGCGGCCTTTATGCAGATTGGTGCGAGCGAATTCTCTCCCCTGTACTCGGAGGTGTCCGGGTTAACGATCGTGATCGTGTTCGCGTTCCTGCTCGGGTTTGGTGCGACGCTCGCCGAGCCGGCGCTGAATGCGCTTGGTCTGACCGTGCAGAACCTGACCAACGGAGCGTTCAAGAAGTCGATGCTGATGTACAGCGTGGCGACCGGTGTGGCGGTGGGCATCTCGTTAGGTATCGCCAAGCTCGTGATTGGGTTTGACCTCATGAAGGTCCTGTTGCCCCTCTATGCGGTGGGGATTGTTCTCACCGTCTTTTCGACTGAGGAGTTCGTCAACGTGGGCTGGGACAGCGCGGGCGTGACCACGGGCCCGGTCACCGTGCCGTTGGTGCTCGCGATGGGTCTGGGCCTCGGTAACGCGGTCTCCGCGGTTGAAGGGTTTGGGATCCTGTCGCTCGCGAGTATTTGTCCGATCGTTGCGGTACTCTCGATGGGTATCTTTATCCGGGTCAGGGCGTCAATGGTCCAGCCAGACGCAGAAGCTGCTTAAGAATTAGAAAGGAGAAATGCTATGTCTCAAAGGAATGTCACTTACTTAACGGATGCGATGCTGATTACCTGTATCCTTCAGACTGGGCTGGCTGAGGAGGTGCTTGAGGCGGCCAAGAATGCTGGCGCCCAGGGCGCGACCATTAACTATGCTCGGGGCACCGGGGTACGCGAGCGGATGGGTCTGATCGGTGTCACCATTGACGAGCAGAAAGAGGTGATCCGGATCATCGTCTCTGAGGAGCAGTCCAACGCCATTTTTGAGGCGATGTATTTGGCGGCCCAGCTAGATACCCCGGGCAAGGGGATCATGTATATGTCGCGGCTTGAGAAGGTCGGGACCTATATCCCCGACTCCGTGATTACGAAGATTGCGTGAGGGTCTGAGCTGTGCACATTGAACTGGGCGCGCTGATCCATAAGGCGCATACCGAGCTTGTCTTGGAGGGGCTCGCGAATCACCCGTCGGTGGTGGTCGCGTTTGTGGCTGGCGGTCGATCGAACGACCTGTTCGAGTACCGTGAGTTTGGTGATTATGGCGAGGCTTCAATTATTACGGTCATCGCGGACGAGGGGGCGTGTGACGAGATTTTAAATCTTCTGCATACCGTCTGCGGGCTCGACTCGTCGAAAGAAGGTATCGTGTTCGCCGGCAAGCCGCTGGTGAGGACGTCGTTACCGAGCTAATTAGCTGATAACGGCAGACCTAGCGGTCTTGTGTGCGATCCCTCGCGCCACGGCCGCTAGCCCTTTGTTGTGTTCTGTCAATTTATTATATTGATCTGTGATGGGGATAAACCACCCAGCGAGCGGGTGAGAGATACTATCTACTGCGATCGAGTCACTCGGGTCTTGACCCAAAACGAGCTGCGATGCACCAAGGCAAGTGTCTGAGCCGATTTCAATTGAATCGTTGCCTTGACGAATCAGTGCGTGACCACCGGTCACCAGGAAGGCATTGTTGTCTTTCCATCCCTCGATGAGCTGTTCCGGATGTCTTACCGTCTCAGCGAGCGTCGCGATCGAACTAATCGCGTTATTTACAAGGTCGGTCAGGACCGCAGATTTTGGTTCCTCCCTATCCGTTGACAGGGCTTGTGCTCTCCTGAGCTCGTTACTGTTAATCATCTCTATCAGCAGGCACTGGCACATCAGTTTCCCGTCGACCCATTTCTTGAACATGTCCTTGATCTGGTCGGCATCGAACGATTTTACAGTGACCTGTGTCTCGCAGCTGATCGTTGCCGATCGTTTCCCTCCGATCAGTAGCGCGCTCTCTCCGAAGGACTCGCCCTCTTGGATCGAACCGACCTCCACCAGGGGATTGTCTCCATACTTGACTCCCAGCTCGCCCTTTTCAAGGACATAGATATGTGTTGCTGGGGCGTTGGTCTCGAAGATGATATCGCCCTTCTCGAACTGGCTAGTGTTGACAGCGACGCTCATACATCCTCCAAAAACAATGCGTTCAACCTTGCATCAAATACCCAACGCGATCAGACTACCACCTTGCGGAGTAGTTTATGAAGCAACTAAGAATAACAATAATCGCTCTCGTGCTCTTGGGCGGTGTGCTGCACAGCTCGGGATCCTTGTTTCTGGCGCCGATTCATAGCCTTGATCTTGCGATTTATGACCGCCTTATTACGACCTACCCTCGCGAATTTGACACCGACGACGTGGTCATCCTTGATATCGATGAGGCGAGTCTTGCGAAGCCTGAGCTCGGCCGCTGGCCGTGGTCGCGAAACGTTCTGGTTGAGTTGTTTCAGACCCTCTTCGATGAGTATGAAATCAAAGTACTGGGTCTCGATATTGTGCTCGCGGAGGCAGATACCTCGTCGGGTCTCCCTGTATTAGAGCAGCTGGCGGACGGGCCGTTAGCCGACGACGAGGCGTTCACCCAGCTGCTTGAGGAGATCGGGCCGTCGTTGGATTACGATGGGCTGTTCGAGGAGCTCCTGATGGGCTACCCGATCAGTCTCGGTTACTATTTTGGATTTTCAGAAGGTAGCCCGGCCGGCGGACTTCCTATCCCCACCATATTTTCTGATGAGAGGGAATCCGCGCAGTGGTTCCCCCGGGCTGTCTCGTTTGGGTCTAACCTCGAGCGTTTCTCTGACTCGGCAACCGTGGCTGGGCACTTTAACCCGCTGGTCGAGACAGACGGTGTGATCCGACGGGTGCCATTGTTTGTTGACTATGAGGACGATCTGTACGAGACGCTGTCTCTGGCGATGCTTCGTCTGTCTGTCGGTCTCGATAAGGACCCCTCTGCTATAGAGCTCCCCGTTCTCAGTGCGGTTGATGTGGGCGCCGAGGGCGTGGCGTACCGTCTGGGCGACTCCGATATTAGGCTCCCGTTGGATCTGGAGGGTGCGATGTTTGTTCCGTTCCGTGGCGGGACGGGTTCTATTAAGTACATCTCGATCGCTGACCTAGTAGATGGGCGAGTCGATCCTGTCGAACTGAAGGGTAAGCACGTCATTGTCGGGACCACGGCGCCTGGCCTACTAGACCTGAGGGCGACCCCGTTCTCTGCGATCTATCCGGGGGTGGAGATCCACGCCACGCTCCTCGCGGCGATGCTTGAGCCGGGCAAGGCTCTCCTGATGGTCCCGTACTGGAAGCAGCTCGCTGACTACGTTGGTCTGGCCGGGCTGGCGGTCGTCTCTCTGTTCGTGTTACCGGGTCTCTCGCCGACTGTTTTGATTCTTTGTCTGGTAGCGGGTATCGCCGGGCTCGCTGGTGCCGCGGGATCCTTGTGGCTCGATGGTATCTACTTCGCGGTCGGGACTCTGTTTATCGGCTTTATCCTGTTGATGCTTTCTCAGCTAGTGCTGGGGTTCCTCGAAGAGTACCGGAAGAAGAAGCAGTTCACCGATCTGTTCGGTCAATACGTGCCGCCTGAGCTGGTAAAGAAGATGGCCGAGGATCCGGAACGCTATTCGATGGCAGGACAACGCCGGCAGATGACTGTCTTATTCTCAGATGTAAGAGGTTTCACGTCGATCTCTGAGCAGCTCGCTCCGTCCGAGTTGTCAGAGTTTATCAACTTATACTTGACCACAATGACACAGGTCATCCGCGACGAGGGCGGGACGCTCGATAAGTATATCGGTGACGCGATCATGGCGTTCTGGGGCGCCCCAATCGACGCAGAGGATCACGCTGAGCGCGGTGTCGTGGCCGCGATCAAGATGATCGAGGCCTTGGATGACCTCGCAAAAGTCTGCGTCGAGCGTGGTTGGCCTGCTATCTCTATCGGTATAGGGATCAACACCGGCGATATGAGTGTTGGTGATATGGGATCCAAGATACGGAAGGCCTACACGGTTATGGGTGACGCCGTGAACCTCGGGGCCCGTCTTGAGGGCCTTACCCGCCAATATGGTGTGTGGACAATCGTGTCAGAGTTCACCGTGGCTGAGTGCCCCCGTGTCAGATTCAGGGAACTAGACAAGGTGTTGGTGAAAGGTAAAGAGCAGCCGGTCATTATCTATGAGCCGATCGCGCTTGAGTCGGACCTAGACGATGAAGCTAAGCGAGAGCTTGACCGCTGGGATGATTTGCTTGAGGGGTATCGTGGGCAACAGTTCAAGTGGGTTGAAAAGTCTCTGGGTGACATGATCACAGAGTTTGGCGATAGACCGCTGTATGACTGGTTGCGTGGTGCGTGTGATGAATACATAGCTAATCCGCCACCCAAAGACTGGAACGGTGTCACAAAATTCACAACAAAATAGGAGTGTTGTCATGTTGAGATGGATAGGCTCGATATTTTTTGCGGCCCTGGTCGCGTTTTCTGGGACATTGTTTGCGGGAGAGATTGGGACCGTCTTGAAGGCGAAAGGGAACGTGGAGATTCATCGAGGGTCTGAGACACTGAAGGCAAAGAAAAAGTTTAAGGTAGAGGCGGGTGATCGCGTCGTGACCGGGAAGAAAGACCAGGTATTCATCCGCATGATCGACAAGAGCAAGATGATCATCCGTCCTGACTCCGAGGTGTTGCTGAAGGAGCTGGTCTATGAGAAGAAGTCGACCGACAAGCAAGAGACCTCTGTCTTGAAGGGTGGAATCCGTGCTGTCAGCGGAGAGATTGCTAAGAAGAACCGGGATAACGTGAAGTTCAGCGCCGGTACCGCGACGATCGGTATCCGTGGAACCGATATAGAGGTCGCGATGATCGGCGACGGTCAGGAAGACCGTGCGGGGATCTACAACTACGTGCATGATGGTCTGACAGAGATGCAGCTCGAGACTGGGCAGACGGCGATGATCGAGAAAGAGAAGTCAGGATTTACGCCCAAAGATCCGAAGCCGGGTGAGCCGCTCCTTCAAATTCTTGACGATCGTCCCGCGTTCCTGCGGTCTTCGGGTTTCGATACCCTGATGAGGCAGCTGACGAACCCACGGGTTCCCGGTATCCGCTGATCAGAAACGGAAGCCGATGTAGAACTGGGTGGTTTTCTTGTCCCGCTCGCCCTGCATAGCGACCATGCCGTACAGAAGGTCGTTCGAGAAGTTGAAGCCGACCGACAAGAGTGGCGTATAGTTATACTCCCGGGGGGCCGGACCGCTCCCCCCTGACGCGCTGAACGAGTTCCATATCAGACTCACGCCGAGGAAGGGAGCGATCCCGTCCATGTCCTGAGTGAACCGAGCCTCAGCCATCATCTGGGTGTGTTTGGTCCCAGACTTAGGGACCGCGGTACCGTCGCTCTGTGTGTAGGCCGGCACATCGTCTCGTGTGTGGCTGGCGGTGAACTTGTATTGTACAAGAAGAGTGTCAGAAAGAGCCTCCGCCGAGCTGTACCCGGTGCTGATAAAACTCCTGCTGGAGTTAAGTGATGCGGTGGTCGAAGTACTCTTCGTCTTTAAGCTGTTTCTACCGATCCCGAAAGAAACGTCATGGATCCCGCCCGATTCTGTTTGACGAACAAAGTAGGGTGCGATCGTGTACCCCGAGCCGTCGACGCTCGAGGATACATCGGCGGCCGGGGGGACCCGTTCTGTTGAAGTGATGTCCATGTTGTCGACCGTGAACGTCACCCCTTTGGCGGTTAGTTCAAGCTCGTCAAACCACTCTACCCCGAGGATCATCAGTCTGACCTGACCCTCGGTCAGTATGGGAGTGATCTGGTTGTCGATGTTTGCGACGGTCGGTGTGACCGAAAACGAACGGGTAACGAACTCGTCCTCAGTGTCTTCCTCTTGTTCGTGTTCGCCGGCGGCGGTTCCACGAAGGTCTGATTCATTGAGACCGAGACGGTACCGGAAGATAGGCATGGTGGGTCCGAATGATTGCACGGAAAAATTTGATATCAAGTTACGCGCGGCGCCTGTTGCCGCTTTAGCGGCGCTCACGGTCCGCTCTTCTTCGTCTCCCTGCGCAATCAACGGAAGCACGACGCAACCAAGAATCAAACTCAATTTCCGTAACATGATATTTCCGTTTCTTCATTTGGGTTAGTCGAAGTATCGCATAAACTAGCTTGTTGTCACGAAACGTTCACAGTTCAACTTTGTACTCAACCCTTAAATTCCAAAAGTATATACGTAGTTTCCGAAAATCTCAAGGAAGAGCTGAGATAGATACTATTGCGGCCGAGCCTGATGCTTTTCCCTACTGTTCAACTTAAACTATCTCGTAACCTGTCGATAACTAAAGTTAATTGGTCAGTCGTAACCTTCAGGAGCGCATTTCATGCCAGCAGAGCCTCTAGCCGAGCAGACACTCGCCGAGCACATCGCGAGCCTCCGCCAGCGTAAGTATGAGGTTCCCGTAATACGTGACCCTGATGATGTCACGGACGATTCCGCCGCAAATGCTGAGAAAAAGCGTGAAGAGATCCGACCTATCATCCGTAGGCCGTCGTCCCGTAATCCCGAGTTCTTTGAGGTTCTGATTAAGCCAGGGCACTACCTGTTTCATGAGGGTGACCCGGCCGATCATCTTTACGTTGTCCTGAGTGGCTCGATAGAGATCCGTCTTGATGAGTCAGACACAGTTATCGCGACCCTGGGCCAGGGTGAGAGCTTCGGTGAGCAGGCGATTCTGTATAAGGGGGTAAGGGGGGCATCTGCGTTTGCTAGAGAGCAGGCACTGTGTCTGGAGATCACGGCCGCTAGCCTGACCCGTGCCATCGAGGCCCAGCCGCTGTTTGTCCAGAAAACGCTCCGGGCTATGATGTTGCAGCTCAATCAGCGTAACGAGATGCGGAGGCTGATCAGAGAGAAAGCTGAGTTTCCTGCTGAGCTGAGTTTTCCACCTGAGACGCCGGCGGGTTCGCTTTTTGAGCGGATTACTAAGGATCTCACCATGAAAACTGTCCACATCGACTCCACCGCAGCTTTGAGGGCGATGATAGAGCGCCAAGACGCATTGATCGTGTCTTCCGGCCAGTTGACGGTCAAGCATGGGAAGGGTGAGTTTCTTTGCGGGGAGGGGATGATCGTGGGGCTCTGTGAGGCGATTTCCGGTGAGCATTGTTTTGAGCAGTTTGAGGTCACGAAGACCCTCAACGGCTGGTTAATTAATGGGCCTAAGCTACTGCAGTATTTCTCTGGAATGAACTCGGGGCTTTTCGGTATCTGCCGGGGCATTATCTGTCGCACCCTAGACATTGAGCAGGCCCCGAATTTTAAGAGGGATGTCGCTCTCGACTAGTCACCGGGCGTGCTCCGATGTTTTTCTGCAGACCAGGGGGTCCTCGCCGCGGCGTTTGAGTTCCTCTGAGATCTCGACGAACACGTAGTCGCGGCGCGACAAGTAGCCCCACCGCATCTCTTTGTCGTGGGCGAGGCATAGCTCTATCAGGGTCTTTTCTGGAAGGGTCTGGGCAAACGCCTCCTGTTTTTCTTCGATGTTCCGCGGGTCGCTACTAACCAGCGCGTCCCACTCAGATTTTGCCTTGTCTAAGGTCGCGCACCCGCCCAGCACCAAGGATCCGATCACGCAAGTCATGAGCTTTAAGGATGTGGCCATAGCTATCACCGTTCATTGTATGTTTGACAGTTTAACACACGGCCTCTTAGCTTGGAGTCAATCAATTGTCGATGCCAACGTCTTAAGATATTTTTGATCTCAATGGGGAATATGAGTTGGCCGCTAGGGGTCCAGCAGGATCTCCAGAGTAGATTCAGATCTCGCCAGTTGACCGTGGCTTGTGTTAGCCAGCACCCGCGTCTGGATCGACAGCCCGGCCTCGGTGGCGACTCCCATGAATCCTTCCGGTACGACCGAGTCTAGGTCTCCGAACAATGCGAATACTGGGACCGTTCGTGCGGCGAGGGCACGCAGGGAGTCTAGATAGTTTTCCACGGTCAGGTCCGAGAATCCATTGGCCCGAGTCCACTCGTTGACGTCTACCGGCGTCCCGGTTATGACAATTTTTCTGATTGCTACCTTGTCCCCGAGACGTCCCGCCAGCTGGAGCGCCATCACGCCGCCCCCGCTATGCCCAAACAGTGTGACCTGTGAGCCTGGCGGCACTTCCCGGGCAAACGCTCCTAACAAAGCGTCCACATGTCTTTCCGCGAACCGTTCTGTTGTCCAGTCTTTGAGTCGACACTTGATACCGGTTTTTTTTGGGTACTGGCAGGGTCGGGCTAGGTAAAGCACATTCGTTTTGGACCTTTGGTGGATAGTTTTCGCGAGCTCCAACACGGCTGAGTTTTTGGGTGTCGGGTCGATCGGTGGCCGGGTCGAGGTGAGCCAGGCAGCGCCGTCGCCCTCGACCAAGACGAACCATCTTGCCGGACTGCCCTTGTTCGTTTCGACTGTGAGTTGCTCGGTGTGTATCACAAACCCACCTGTGGGCATCTTTTTTTCAATTGTCGTAACCGTACAACTAGTCAGAGCAAAGCTAAGGACCGTCGGAATTATTATCAGTAGACGCAACGACTAGACCAGTGGGAGATCGACCAAGAGCCCGTCCCGTGCCAGTAGGTGGGGTCCAGTTAGTTGGCCTTCGATCTGGCCGCACTCTTCGTCTGTTCGGTTGAAACGGTGACCAGAGATCGCCACCGGTGAGCCTATCGTGTCCCCAAACCTGACCCCTTGCTCCCATGTCGAGTGACCGAAGCCCTTTACGTTCGGGTAGATATCTGACTCGTAGCAGCCGTCCCACGCGACCAACGAGGATCCTCTCGCAAAATCCATCAGCCCGTGGTCTATTTGGGTACCGTGTTCATGGTCGAGGAGGTGTGTGAATATTTGTTCTGAATCCCGGTGACTTATTCGGTAACCGAATCCTCCCCCGGGATGATTCAGCGGGTGCGCGGAGACCGACCATTTCCCGATCTGTGTCTGTGTGTCGAAGTCATGATATTCGAGGGCCGGATGTATCACCTCGAGCGGGACCGGGAAGAACTCGGTCCCAAATATTTTGGCCAAGACGGTCTTTGTGCTGGCGCTCGAGGGCCTGACTGCTTTGACGATCGAGCAACTACCGCGTTCCTTGCGAGTGAGGAACATGGGTAGGCCGATCAGGTGGTCGAGATGAAAATGTGACAAGATTATCGTGTCGTCGGTGTCGCTGGGTGAAATGTTCTCCGTACCGGTACCGCCGTCGATTATCAGGCGGTCTCCTCCTACTGAGACTGTGACGCAGTTTGTGTTACCACCGGTCTTTTGGTTGGCTGGCCTGAACGTTGGGTAGGCGCCCCTGGTCCCCGCAAAAAAAACCTGCATAGCTGTCCAGTTACCTCTATCTCTTTACCAACACTAACAGAAATCCTCACACCTGTGCGGCACCGTCACTTCGTCTCCATGACCCAGATACCGTCCCAGTCTTTAGGGTTCCTTTGTTTCATCGTGTCGCAACGACCGATGTAGATCTTTGAGAGCTTGTCATTAGGGTTGGCCTTGAGGCACTCGTTAAACGACCGTATACCCTTGTCCCAGTCCCCTGCCTTGAACGCTATCCTACCCTCGTTGAAGTGATTTACGGTGTCCATTAGGTTCGGGAATGTCTCGGGGGTGTGGTAGTCGAGCACCTCTCTGACCCCGATCGCCTCTGTCTTACCCTTAACGACTACGTCGTCAATGTACCTGATTTGGTAGGTGCCTTTGAGCTTCTGGTAGGTGAAGTCACTGATTAAGATCCTCGCCGCGTAGGATTTACAGGCGCTCTCGAGACGGGCAGCGAGGTTCACACCGTCGCCGATCATGGTGTAGTCCATCCTCTTGGACGAACCGATGTTACCCGAGAGCAGCTTATCTGTATTGAGCCCGAGACCCATATCGATCGGCATCTTCCCATCTTTCTCTCGTTGCTTGTTCCAATCCCAGAGACGCTTAATCATGTTGATCCCGGCCCGGACGCCCCTGTCCTCATCGTCCTCGTGGGGGAACGGGATCCCAAACCCTGCCATGATCGCGTCACCGATAAACTTGTCGACCATACCCCCTTGCTCGTTTATGGCCTCGACCATGATGTCGAAGTACTCGTTTAGCAGGGCCACTGTACCCTGCGCGCCTAATGCCTCTGTGATCGTTGTGAAGCTTCGTACGTCAGAGAAGAGGACCGTCGCGATGGTCTCTTGCCCGCCCATGATGTCGCTTCCGTCGGACATCAGCTGGTCCGCGATGTTGGGATCGATATATCGAGACATGGTCGACTTCATGCGCTTCTCGTCCGATATATCTTCGACCATGATCATGGTCCCGAGGTGCCCACTGGACTGATCCATCCGCCCGTCGGGGTCTTGGTTTTCGAGTGGCAGGAAGCTGACGTTTGCGGACACTATTTCGACATTATCGTCCTGCTCTGACCCGACCTCAATCTCGGCATCCATCAAAAACTCGGGCTCTTTCTCTTCGTCGCAATGCTTGATTCGCTCCAGGATCCAGGACCGGCCATTGGTGAAAAACTCTTCCGCGGTCTTGCCCAAGATATCGGTGTCTCGGATCTTGAGTATCTTGAGCCCCGACTTGTTACAGGTAATGATCTTGCCCTCATCATTAATCGTAATCACGGCGTTGGACATACTGGTTAGCATGCTGTAGTTGTAGGCACGCTCTTTGGCAACGTCCTCGAACAGCTTCGCGTTCTCGAGGGCGATCGAGACCTGCTGTGTGAACGCTTTGAGGCGTGACTCGTCCTCGTCCGTGAATCCTCCGCCTTTTTTGTTGAGCGCTTGGGTACAACCGATGCATTCACCGTCCTTGTTGATGATCGGTACGCACAGTATTGAGCGGGTGAAGTACCCGGTCTGCTTATCGAAACCGGGGTTAAAACGAAGGTCCGCGTAGGCGTGAGGAATGTTGATGGTTTCCCGACTCTGGAAGACGGCCCCGGCGATGCCGGCATTGTTGGGCAGGCGGATCTCTCCAATCCCCTCCCCCATCGCTACCCGAGAGAACAATTCATTTGTCTTGAAATCGTTCAGAAATAGTGTGGCCCGGTCCGCGTTCAGCATCTTTGTGGCCTCGACCATAACTCGCTGGAGCAGTGAGCCCAGCTCAATCTCAGACGTGACCTCGGCGACCACGTCAAGGAATTTCATTTCCTTTTCGCGTGACTTGACCATCTCCTCCATCCCCTGGGCATTCTGGAGTGAGACGGCTGCCTGGAGCGTTATACCCTGGACGATTTCGAGGTCTTCTTTGGTGAATCTTCCCCGTTTTTTGTTCAGGATCTGAATCACGCCGATAACGTCACCGCGGACCGTTTTGACGGGCGCACAGACGATGTTCTTGGTTACATACCCTGTCTGCTCATCGATCTTAGAATTGAACCGATCGTCGGCGTAGGCGTCGTGGATGATCTCGCCGACCCCGGACTGGAAGATAGATCCGGCGATGCCGGTAGAGTTGAGTATTCTGATTTCTCTGATGAGCTCTCCCTGCGCCACTCGAGAGTACAGCTCACCGGTGAGAGGGTCATTCAGAAACAGGCTGCCCCGGTCTGCGTTGAGTGTCTCGGTGGTGGTCTCGATGATGGTCCAGAGGATCTCACTGAGGTTCTTGAGTCCGGCAATTTTTTGTGAGACTGAAAGCAGTAGCTCTGATGTTCGTAGCTTCGAGTTTACGGTGTCCAGTCGTTTCTGGAGCTCGTTGGGGTCTGTGGCTGACGGCGCGTTCTTAGGCATGTTTTGCCTCCAATTCGTCGCGTAATTTTTTTACTGTCTGTTTGAGGTGTTGTATCTCGTTCTCGCTCTGAAGACGCATCTTCTGTACCTCTTCCTCCAGCCGGTAATAGGCGGACTCGAGCTCGTCTCTTAGGTTCCCAGCCGTATTTTTGAGTTGTGCGATCTCGTCAGTGGAGCGCTGGATCGCTTGCTGGACCGCGGCGTCTTTTTCAAAGCGCAGGTTCTCTAGCTCGTCTCGGAGGCTGGTCG
>MDTB01176522.1_pt1 | contig 15906 bp, 16 predicted proteins | sample 811161 | NCBI WGS metagenome assembly MDTB01 (sample SAMN05326650, study PRJNA326480) | marine metagenome | isolation source: seawater | place: Mediterranean Sea | collected 2009 | reverse complement strand
ATTTATTATACTGTCAGGTCTTGCGAAATAAATATATTCAAAAATGCAAGGCCTAGCTTTTTGTTTTGGAAATGGTTTTACACTTATCAGTTTCTTTCTTTCAACATAAACTATTTCTCCATTTTCAACTTCTCTTACAAACTTTGCTCCTACAATATCTAATGCGCAAGTCTCAGAGGCAAAAATAAAAGAGTCTTTTAATTTACCTATAACTAATGGTCTAATTCCAAATGGATCTCTTACACCAATCAATTTTTTATTAGTTATCAAAACTAATGCGTAACCACCTTTAATTTGAAAAAGAGCGTCGATTAATTTATCAATTATTTTATTTCTTTTAGATTTAGCTATTAACTGAACAATAGTTTCTGTATCACTTGTAGTTCTAAATATTGCACCTTCTTTAACAAGACTGTCCCGAAGAGAAATAGCATTTGTTAAATTTCCATTATGAGCTAAACTAATTCCACCTCCATGCAAATCTGCGAAAAAAGGTTGAATATTTCTTAAGGATGTCTCACCAGTTGTTGAATAACGATTATGGCCAATTGCAAATCTTCCTGGTAATTTTTTTAGTACATTACTTTTTGTAAAGTGGTCACCAACTAGTCCTTGTCTTTTTTCTGAATGATAATTGCTACCATCATAGGAAACTATACCACAACCTTCCTGACCTCTATGTTGTAACGCGTGAAGACCTAGCGCTACAAAAGCAGATGCATCTATATGATCTGAAATGCCAAAAACTCCACATTCTTCTCTAAGTTTATCTGATTTAAATTTTTTCAATTTTTTCTTTGGTGTCTATGAATTCTTCATTGTTTGGAAATTCCTCTATAAGAACATCACTTCCTTTTTTTACTAAATCAAATGAAATAGCGTCTTCAGCTGATATACCCCAATTTTGATAAGGATAAAACCAATTAAAGATTGAAAAAAGACAAACAGATACAACATAACCTTTAAACAATCCAAAAATAAGACCAAATGTCTTATCTATTGAGCCTAGGCCAGTCCAAGTAACAGCTTTATTTAACGACCTTCCTATTAAAATTGTCGTAAATAAAGTGCATATAAAAACAAACGCTCCTAGGCCCACGCTATTTATAAAATCTGATTTAATGTATTCATTGACCCAAGGTTGTAGTTTTGGAACAAGTATTATTGTTATTACTACTGATAAGACCCATTTCATGAAAGAAATAAAGCTTAAAGAAAAACCTTTTATAAAACACTGAATGATTGTGTAGATCATAATTAGAAGAAAAAAAATATCAAATAAATTTATTGAATTTACTAAATTTTCAAAAAAGTTTTGCATTTTTTACAAATTATAAGTTTTCTGGTCCAAAAGGTTTAAGCACTAGTAATAATTTAGGTAAGAGAGTTAGTACAGAAATGAGCGCCAACAACATTGCAATGCCTGTAAAGACTCCGAAATATATAGTAGGTATAAAGTTTGAAAGAAACAGAATTGAAAAACCAAATACAATAGTAATAGAAGTATTTAAAATCGCTACACCAACAGTATTATGACACCTATCTACAGTTTTTTTATAATCTCTAATTTTTTCAAACTCTTCTTTAAATCTATAAATATAATGAATACTATTATCGACAGCTATCCCAATAGTTATAGCTGCTATCGTGATTGTCATCATATCAAGAGGAATACCAAGCATACCAATAATTCCTAAGATGAAAAAAGCCGCCATAAAATTTGGTACAACGCCAATAATTGACAATATTGAGTTTCTAAATAATATAAAAAACATAGCTGAGATACCCAGCATCACAATTCCTAGAGTAAGTATTTGAGATTTGAATAGACTTTGTAGCAAGTTGTTGAATAATATTACAACTCCGGCCAATCTAAATTCTTCATCTGCCAAGCCTACCTTACTTTTTAATTCATCATTTATTTTAATAATTAGATCATTTCGCCTTAAATCTTCTAAAGAATCTTTTATTCTTACGCTAATTCTAGCTTCATCATTTTTAACTGAAATATACGGGCTGATAATATTGGTTTTTATTTCATTTGGAATTTTGCTATAAAGAACAGCAATTTCTAAGCTTTGTAATTCTTTTTTGTTTAAATCTTCCGCAACTCTTATGATGGAGCCAAAAGATAAAACTTTACCAATTTCTGGAAGAGAGTCCAAATAATCATGGACTTTCAATATTTTATCAATTTTATTTCTTGTAAACCAGTATTTTGATTTATCTTCATTATTTTCTTCTTCCTCCCATTCTGAAAATTCATCGTCTTCGGACAAGGCTTTTTCTTTGACAGGAAATTTTAAAATAATATCTAAAGTAGTTGTACCACCTAGTTCATCATCTATTTTTTTCATTCCTTTATAAATTTCAGTTTTTTCATCAAAATAATTGATAAAACTATTTTCTACTTCAAGTTTTGATATTCCATAAAGACTTAGGATTAAAACTATAACCGCTGAACTAAAAATTAATTTTGTATTTCCTTTCGAGAAAGAACTTAGTGCGCTGGTAATTATAGATTTTTCTGCTTTCTTTAAATCAATATTTTCATTACTTGCGAATAAACTCAATAAAGAAGGTAATAAAGAAAATGTTACAGTAATTGAAATTAAAAGCCCTAAAGTCATCATCCATCCAAAATCGATAATTGGTTTAATTCCACTAAAAATTAAAGATAGAAATGCGCATATAGTTGTTAAAACAGTGTATAAAATTGGCAAAAACATTTTTTTTGCTGACTCGTAAATTGCTTGTTTATTAGTAAAATCAGGAAACTCTTTTTTAAGCTGAAGAAATCTTACTGTTAAATGAATATTCATAGCCATATTTAAAATAAGCATTAAAGCAATAAAATTTGATGAAATTACTGTCACTTTCCATCCTAAAAATCCAAGTAACCCGACCATGATAGCAACAGAAACAGCGCATCCTAACAGAGGCATCATAACCCATTTAATATTTCTAAAAATTAACCAAAGAGTTGCTACTATAAATAAAAATACACCTATACCAAAAACAATTATATCATTTTTAATGTAAGTCATCATATCATCAGCAATCATAGGTATCCCACCCAGATGAATTTTTGCATTTTCACTATACCTGTCTATTACATCTCTAATTTCATTTATATTTTGATGATTTCTTTGATTGTATAAATTTTTGTAATTTTCATATTCATCAGTAAATAAATCAAATTTTTTATCTTCTGTTTTACTTGAGGAATTTTTTAAAGAGTTTTTATAAAACTCATTTTTAATTTTAATATATTCTTTAAGCCTTTTATCTTCTTTGAGGTAAACAACAATCCCTGAAGTTTTTCCATCTTTGCTTATTACATAATCTTGGTAAATTGGACTATTTAAAATTTCTTCAAATCCTCTTTTCTTATCTATATCTGGATGAATTAAAGTTTTGTAATTTTTAAGCCTTTCCATTAAACTTTCATCACTGCTTTGTAAAAGAGGGACATCAATTACGGTAATAACACTTTCAACCCATGATAATTTTTCAATTTTAGATTTTAGTAACTGTAGATTAAGTATTGTTTCTTCATTTTCAAAACTGGAGACTGGAGAATAGGTTAAGATTAAAAAATCTTTGGAGCCATATCTTTCATTTACTTCTCTAAGATATTCCAGGTCTTTATCACCTTCCAATAGCAGAGCATCAGACGAGGCATCTAACTTAAAGTCTTTTGCAAAATAAAGGAAAAAAGATAGTGATAGTAGTATAAAAACTAAAGCTATTTTAGGGTAATCTATTACAATTTTTTTATATAAATTACTAAGCATCATCAAACGTAAGATATATCTTAAATTTAGAATAACTAAAGTATAATAATCGTATTACTTTCTAGTTCTGTTTTTAAATTTAGTATACATTCCTTCAAATTCTACATGTATGTTGCCGGTAGGGCCGTGTCTTTGTTTTCCTATGATAATTTCTGCTAAACCATTAACATCATTCATTTTTGATTGCCATTCAGCATGTTCAATAGATCCTAATTTTGGTTGTTTTTTTTCTAAATAATATTCCTCTCTATAAACAAACATAACTACATCTGCATCTTGTTCAATTGAACCTGACTCTCTAAGGTCTGACAGTTGAGGTATTTTGTCATCTCTTTGTTCTACAGCTCTAGATAATTGTGATAGGGCAAGAACTGGTACACCTAATTCTTTTGCTAAAGCCTTGAGTCCTTGGGTGATTTCTGAAATTTCCTGAACTCTGCCATCGTTTCTTTTTGAATTAGTTCTCATTAATTGTATGTAATCAACTACAATTAGACTTAATCCAAATAGTCTTTTCAATCTTCTGGCTCTGTTGCTAAGAGCTGATATAGATATGGCTGGAGTTTCATCTATATACAAAGGAATGTCATAAATATTTCTTGAGGTTTCAATATATCTATTTAACTCTTCTTCTGTTGCCTTACCTCTTCTTATATAATCTGATTGTATTCTAGACTGCTCAGACAAAATTCTTGTTGAAAGTTGTTCTGAAGACATCTCTAAGGAAAAAAAAGCAACAGATTTTTTTTCATTTTCTTCATGAATTTTTTTTGCTGCATAATAAGCAATATTTGTAGCTAATGCAGTTTTACCCATAGAGGGTCTTCCAGCAATAATTACAAGGTCAGACTTATGAAGACCTCCTAGTTTTTCATCCAAATCATCAAGACCAGTTGGGACACCAACAATACCTTGGTCATTTTTCATAGCGAGTGTAGCCATTTCAATAGTTTGATCTAATGCTTTATTAAACTTCATATAAGACTGAGAAAAATTACCTCGTTCAGCTAATTGGAATAATGATTGTTCAGCATCTTCAATTATATTTTCTCCAGATTTATCTAGAGTATCATCTTGAGATTCTTCTGAAATATTTTCTGAAATGGCAACAAGTTCTCTTTTAACGTACATTTCATGAATTAATTTAGCATAATCTGAAGCCTGTCGTGACGAAGCAGAAAATCTAGTAAGTTTTATTAAGTAGTCAACTCCACCCACTTCACTTAATCCTGTATCATTTTCAAAATGATTTTTTAATGTTATAGGATTGGCAATCATTCCTTTATTGTTTAAGGTTTCTATGACCTCATATATCCTTTTGTGAACAGGATCAAAAAATTTTGTTGAATTTACAATATTAGATATCTCATCAATTATATCATTATTAACTAATATTGAACCTATTAGAGCTTGTTCTGCCTCTAAATTAGAAGGAAGTTTTTTTTCTAAGTTATTGATATTTAGTTTGATATTTTCCACTTTGACCAATTTAATTGAAAAAAAAATGATATAAACTTAAAAGTTACACACGTATTTTTCTACCTGTGGAAAAGTAAATTTTTAGTATTTTAGTTTTTAGCGCTGTCTATTTTATTAACACTAATTGTAACTTTAGCAGTTACTTCAGAATGAAGATTTATATTGATGCTATATTTTCCAAGTTTATTAATTTCTTGTTTTAAATCAATTTGAGACGGAGAGATCTCAACTTTTAATTCATCAGCGAAAGCATTAGAAACTTCTTTAGGTTTAATGGATCCAAATAATTCACCATTTTCTTTAGCTTCTTTATTAAAACTCAGAGTTTTGTTATTTATTTTGTTAGCTACTTCTCTAAAGCTTGATTTTAATGCATTATTCTTTTTATTTAGCTCATCTTTTTTTTTACTAACTTCTTCAATATTTTCTTTGCTTGCTCTTAAAGCTTTTCCTTGCCTTAAAAGAAAATTTCTTCCATACCCATTTTTTACTTCTACAAGGTCTCCAATTTTTCCGAGGTTCATAATATTTTCAAGTAAAATTATTTGCATTTAGATAAGTCCTAAAATTTTTGCTCTATTAATTGCATTAGTTAATTTTTTTTGCTTTCCTATCGATACAGAAGTAATACGAGATGGTAATATTTTGTCTGTATCAGAAATATATTTTTTTAACAGACTGATATTTTTGTAGTCAATCACAGGAGCGTCTTTAACAGATAGAGGACATTTTTTTCCTAACCTTGCGTCAGATTTTTGAAATAAACTCAACTTGTTTAATGGATTTTGAGATCTTTTTGTAAATTTTTTATTTTTTCTTTTCATTTAATTTAATTTCATCTTTTTTAAAATATTCTTTTTCTAAATCTAATTTTTTATACTTAATAGTTAAGTGTCTAAGAACAGAACTGTCTAGTAGCGTCTTTTTCTTAATTTCCTCTAACGTTTGAGCGTTTCCCTCAAACTTATAATGAATGTAAAAACCTTTATTATAATTTTTGATTTTTTTTGCAAAATTTAAAAGACCCCATTTTTCAATTTTAATAACTTTTCCAGAGAAGTTATTGATAATATCGTTATATTTGCTATGGATTTCATCCACTTCACTTGATGAAAGGTCTTGTTTTGCTACTAAAGTGTGCTCGTAAAAGTTCATTATCTTAATATTAATATTTATTTTATATAAAGATCGGTTTTATACTATTATAAGGTAATCTTTACAATAGTAATAATATATTTGAAAAACTGTTTTTTGTATATGAAAGCATTATTATTTCCAGGCCAAGGTTCACAAATGGTAGGTATGGGATCAGAATTTTATAAAAATTATGATTTAGCCAAAGAACTGTATCAAGAAGCCGATGAAAAACTAAATTTTAAAATATCAAAAATAATTTTGGAAGGTCCAGATAGTGAGTTAAAATTAACTCAAAATACACAACCTGCTATATTAATTGTTAGCTATATTATTTTTAATATTCTTATTAAAGAGCACGGTTTTAAATTAAATGATTTTAAGTATTTCGCAGGCCATTCACTTGGAGAATATAGCGCTTTAGTGTGTGCAAAATCTTTGACATTCGAAGACGCTTTGTTCTTATTGCGCGAAAGGGGCAAGTCAATGCAAGAAGCTGTACCAGTTGGCGATGGAGGAATGTTAGCTGTTCTTGGTTTAGAGGTAGAGGAAGTAAATCAATATATTTCACAATTAAACACAAGTGAAGTTTGTGAAATAGCAAACGATAATGCTAACGGCCAAGTAATTGTCAGTGGAAATTTTAAATCAATCAACAATTTAAAAGAAATTTTAAAAAAAAATAAAAAGAAATCTATCCCATTACCTGTTAGCGCTCCATTTCACTGCTCTTTAATGAAAAGTGCATCAGATAAAATGAAAGAAAAAATTAAAGCAGTAAATTTTAAAACTCCTGAACCCTCAATAATTACAAATGTAACCGCAAAACCCGAGGCTAACCCGGAAAACATAAAAAACCTGCTAATTGAACAAATTTATTCAAAAGTTAGATGGAGAGAGAGTATTTTGTTTATGGTAAATAGCGGTATTACTGATTTTGTAGAAATTGGCCCTGGAAAAGTTTTATCAGGTTTGGTAAAAAGAATTAATGCTAATAGTAACTCAACTAGTATAAATACAATTAACGACGTCAGAAGTATTATTAAATGAATTTAAAAAATAAAAAAATTATTATCACAGGAGCTTCTGGCGGTATAGGACACAGTTTAGTAAAAAAATTTAGTGAATTCGACTCTACTGTATTGGCTACGGGAACGAATATAGAAAAGCTTAATAATCTAAAAAAAGAGTTTCCTAAAATAAAAATTAAACAATTTCAATTAGATCAACATGATAAAATAGAAGAGTTTTTAGACAACTGTTTTACCGACCTGAGTGGGATGGATGTAATAATTAATAATGCAGGCATTGCTTTAGATAATATCTCGTTAAGACTAACAGAAGAAAACTGGAAAAAAGTAATTGATATAAATTTAACCTCCACTTTTTTGATGTGCAAATATGGTATCAAAAAAATGCTTAAACAAAAAAAAGGAAAGATAATTAACATAACTTCAATTGTTGGCCATACTGGAAATGCCGGGCAAGCTAATTACGCTGCTTCTAAGGCAGGGATTATTGGTTTTTCAAAAAGTCTTGCTATTGAATATGCAAAAAAAAAAATAAATATTAACTGTATTTCTCCAGGATTTATTCAAACAGAAATGACCCAAAAAATTAACGAAGATTTTAAAAAACTATTAATTTCAAAAATACCCTCTGGTGACCTTGGAAAAGCAGATGATGTAGCAAATTGTGCAGCATTTTTAGGCTCAGATATGTCAGATTACATAACAGGTGAGACTATACATGTTAATGGCGGGATGTATATGGCTTGACAATCATAGCGAATAATTTAATAACAAAATAAATTACAAATCGAAAAAATAGGAATTACATGTCAAAAGATATATCAGGAAAAGTTAAAAAGATAGTCGCAGATCATTTAGGTGTAGATGAAGAAAAAGTAACAGATGAAGCAAGCTTTATTGACGATCTAGGAGCAGATAGTTTGGATACAGTTGAGCTTGTAATGGCGTTTGAAGAAGAGTTTGGATCTGAAATTTCTGACAGTGAAGCAGAAAAGATCTTAACTGTCGGTGATGCAATAAAATTCATTGAAAGTAAATCTAGTCAATAATTTTAGAAAGTTATAAATGAAAGAGGCGCACAGAAGTATTATGCTAGTGCTTTCATCTCCATCTGGGGCCGGTAAAACAACTATTTCAAAAAAGATACAACAAAAATATCAAAATTTTAAAATATCAGTATCCCACACAACAAGGAAACCAAGACCAAACGAAGTGGAGGGTGTAGATTATTTTTTTATTAGCGAAGAAAATTTTAAAGAAAAAATCAAAAAAAATCAATTTTATGAATATGCAAAAATATTTAATAATTATTACGGTACATCACGAGAGGCTGTCGCAGAACTTTTGAAAAATAAAAATGACATCTTGTTTGATATAGATTGGCAAGGAACACAGCAACTTTCAAAGTTTAAAGAATTAAATTTAGTTAAAATCTTTATTTTGCCCCCAGATAAAAAAGAACTTAAAAAGAGACTAGTAGAGAGAAATCAAGATAATAAGAACGTAGTTTCTCAAAGATTGAAGTCTTACAATAGCGACATTATACATTGGAGTGATTATAATTTTGTAATAATTAATGATAATTTAGAAAATTGCTTTAGACAAATCGAAAAAATCATATCTCAAAATAAAGAAAAAATTTCGTTAAATTAAACCTTTTTACCAAATTTTTCAAAACACTCAGTAATTTTGTAAAAATCTTCACCATTAATTTCATTTGGCCGTTTTGATAGATTTAAATTAAGTTTTTTGCCATAGAATTCAAAATTATTAAAAAGTTTTGCAAGAGCCTTATTTATCATTTTTCTTTTGGATGAAAAAAAAATACGAGTCACTTTTTCCAAATTTTCTATATTTTTAATTTTATATTTTTTGTTTATAATTGGTTCAAATACTAAAACAGTTGAGTCTACATTGGGCTTAGGAAAAAAACAATTTTTAGATACATGAAAATGATCTTTTATTTTTAACCTCCAGTTTGAGATTATTGTAATTCTTCCATACAAAGACGTTTTTTCACTAGCAAGTATTTTTTCTGCAACCTCTTTTTGAAACATTAGTACTAATCTAGAATAATTAGGAGGCCATTTATTTAATTTAATCAATTTTATCAATATTTGTGATGAAATATTATATGGAAGATTACCAATAATTATTGAATTATTTTTAATTTTTTTTTCTAATTTAAAGCTTAAAATGTCCTCATTAAATATACTTACGTGATTATTTTTAAAAAATCTTTCTTTTAACAATTCAGATAGTTTATTATCTTTTTCTATCAGTAAAAGACTTTTGGGACTCTCTTTGATTATTTGGTCAGTAAGGTTGCCTGTTCCAGGACCAATTTCAATTACATTATTTTTACTTATATTTGCTAATTTTAAAATCTTTTGAACAACATTTTTATCAATTAGAAAATTCTGACCTAAAGATTTTTTTGGTCTATTCATTGCTTTATTCTAGAAAAAAAATTGATACTCTCAATTAAACTCATTGGGTTAGCTTTTTTTAAATTTATTATGTCCTTTGCCGTACCATGGTCCGGTGAAACCCTTATATATTTTAGTCCAAGAGTAATATTAATTGCATTAAAGTTATATAGTGCTTTAAAGGGTGCCAGAACTTGATCGTGATACATTCCTAAAATAACGTTGTATTTATATTTTTTTTTATTATTAAAGATCGTGTCAGCTGGAAAGGGCCCAATAACCTTATGTCCTTTTTTCTTAAGCCTTTTTATTGCAGGTATAATAAATTTTAATTCTTCTGAATTAGTTGAAAATTCTGAATTATGAGGGTTAAGACCTAATACAGCTATTGTAGGCTTGATATTAAATAATTTTTTATAGCAATTACTTATTGTAACAGTTTTCTTTTCAATTAATTTTGCACTAATTTTTTTTGCAATATTTTTAAGTGGGATATGAGTTGTTAATGGTGCTACAGCTAGGTTTTTATTATAAATCAGCATTGCTACCGAATTTTTTATCTTGTTTTTTTTAGCCAAGAACTCTGTAACACCAGTATTATGTTTAAATATAGTTGATTTATCAATTGAACAATTAATAAAACCAACTATTTTTTTATTGATAGATAGTTTATGAGCAAGATTTAGTGAATTCAATACGTACCTTGCGGAGTTTATTTTTTGAACTTTATATGGGTTTTTAAAATTTAAAGGAATATCAATTATTTGAAGTCTTTTACTAGCTGATATTTCGTCAATAGAATTTCTTTTTATTATTGGCACTTTAATCTTATTTTGAATAAATTGTTTTTTTAATAATAAAAAATTCCCAATAATAAAAAAAATATTTTTATTGTGTCTAATTACTGACCAAGATTTTCCAATTATTTCAGAATTAATACTATTAGGCTCACCTGAGATTATTGCAATCTTTTTCATTTAAAATCAACTAATGTTTGGTTCTCTATTCTTGATAGATGTGACCTAGAAAGTAAATTTAATTTTGAGTCTTTTTTTCTTTTGATTAATTCTTCTTTAATTTTTGCAGCATCTTTAATTTCAGTTTTATTTACTTTTAAATCATCTATAAATAAAATTATTACTGAGTCAGAGTCCGGAATTTTTATAGGTCTTGTCGCCTGTTTTTTTTGTATTTTGTTTAATTCATTTAAATACAATCCAGAGAGTGAAGAACTGGAAATCCATCCACCTAAAGAACCACCATTCACAGCGGTACTAGAAATACTAAATTTTTTTGCTGTATCAGCAAATCCATTTTTTTGTAAAGATAATTCCACACTTTTCAAAATTTTATCTAGCTCATTTTGTTTGTTATCATAAAAAATTTCTATTTCTGATAGCTTGTATTCCTTATTTTGAATTCCAGTTTCTAATATTTTTTTAAGTTCATTTTCTATTTCAACCATATTAATTTTAACCTGATCTTTATATTTTAAAACAATAAATTTTTTCCAAAGTATTTCGTCCTCAATTTTTTTAATAAAATAATTGTAATCGATATCATTAATTTTTAAAATGTTTTTAAATCCTTTTTTATCAGTATTGACCATTTTAGAATATGCTTTTAAATAATTTTCTAATTCATTAGAATTGTATTCTTTAATATTATACTTTAAAAACTCGTTTCTTTTAATTAATTGTTTTACTATTGTATTTACGGCATAACCTTTTATTTGATTAATACTTTCTTGATTAATTTCTTTTTTACTTAGAATTAGATTTATTTTAATTTCATTTTCAACATCAAATTCCGTAATTATCTCTCTACCAACTTTTGCTATAATTGAACTTTTAATTTTAGCCTTGGCTTGTACAGAAAATAAAATTAAAATACATAATGAAACTTTTATTATTTTCTTCATTTTTGTAAATTCGGACTATTTATATTTGCAAAAGGCACGATTGAAATTGTAAACATCAATGTATTGTCAGGCGCTACATCTTTATCTAAATAAAATTCTCTTCTAAACACCAGACCTGCTTTCAAACAATCATTAATGTAATTATAACTTAAGTTGTAAAATTCTGCTGAACTAGTTAATAAGTTTCTTTTTGTTGAAAATGCTAATTCATTAGATTCGTTTAATTCAAAATTTACCCCACTCTCAATAAACTCTTTATTACCTATATGATTTTTTTCTTGTAAATAACTTACGTTAAAAGATGTTTTTCCTATATCTATTTCAGCACCGGCTTCATTAGAGTTAAATTCTTTATAACTTTGATCTATAGCAAATGTATAATCAAATTTTAGTGTATCGTTAATTTTTATAACAGACTCTCCTACTATATCTGACATTTTTTGGTCTAATGAGCTTTGAGAAGGAATATCCATGTTTTCCTCTGGTTTTACTACTTGGCCTGCAGAAAAAGAAAATATTTCTTCACCAATATTACCTTCTTTGTTTAATTTATTTTTTTTATAGTCAAACCCCAAGGATGCACTTACACCATTTTCAACAACATCTATTTCACTCATTTTGTTTATGTCATATAAATTTGAATATCTAAGTCTTCCTGCTCCACTGCCCACATCTCTCATGTGACCCGGGGCATATTTTATTAGTAGTTTTGGTGTTAAAAAATGATTGATACTTTTTTCTTGGTTTTTTTTATAAAAACCTATTTTTGCTAAATATCCCAAAACACCAGACAGTTCAGAGATTTCTCTTTCATTTTTGAATTCTGTTGTATTACTAGCCTTATAATTAACAGTTTTTAAGAGGCCTTCAAATTGGCTTTCAAAACCCAAGGAACTAAGGCTTTTATTTGATTTCCAATTAAAATCGTTTACTAAAAACTCAGTTTGATTATTAACATCATAATTTCTTATTCTTAATTTAGAATTTAAATCGAGAAATCCATATTTTTCATCAGTTAATAAATTTTTATCAAGTGTAATATATGGAAGTAAATATTCATATTTTGAATTACCCTCTCTTGCTAAATTCTCGTAGGAACTTATTGTTGCACCTAAAAAAATGTCCTCTGATTGATAATCATAATCTAAAGTGTTTTCTAAAACAGTAATATCGCTATCAGTCAACGTAGTATTTACATCATGAACTTTAAAATAAGTTCCATTTGATACATGTTGGAGATTTACTTGAATATTACTAGTTTTTTCTTCTTCTTCAAACAAATTCATATTATATCTTGAAAATAAATGGGTTCGTGATCCAGATGATTTTTTGTTAGTTTTTTCTTTATATCCAGAGGTAAATCCACCATCAACAATTAAAAATGATTTTTCAAAATCTTGCCTATATTCCGATAAAAATAATGGTTTTTCTGAAAAATAAAATTTTGGAGTAATTGTTAAATCTTTGTCGCCTGTCATAGCCCAAAAATATGGAACTGAGGTAGCTGAACCAACAGTGCTATTGTTTGTAAGGTTGGGCATTAAAAAACCAGATCTTCTTTTTACAGTAGGATCAGGATGAGAAAACTTAGGAAGATAAAATATTGGAAAATCATAAATTTTAATTACAGCTTTATCATAAAAAATTGTTTTTTTTGTTGTATTGTGATTAATTTTTTCTGCTCTTATTTGCCAAGGAGGAGTAATACCTTCCCCTCTATTTTTACAATAAGTACAAACACCTTTTTCAAGTGTACTTCCAGACTCCGTTATTGTAAGTGTGTTACCAAAAATTCTAGGCTCATTGCTCTTATTTATTTTAGTATCTTCATCATTTAAAAAAATTTTTGCCTCGGTTCCAACAATTTTTGATTTTTTTTCATCAATATAAATTTCTGAAAATTCATAATTATTTTTATTTATATCAGTAATTTCAATGTTACCCTTTGAAAGAAAAAAATTCTTATCTATTAAATATTTAAACATATTTAATCTAGTTATATTACCCACTTTGTCTATAATTTTTGTATCTTCTTGAGATGAGATTAATTTATTTGAATTATCAAAAGATATGTCTTTTCCATTAATTACATAACCTTCTGAAGTAATTATTTTAGTAAAGCCAATAGTTTCCAATAAGTCGATTGATTTGTTGTACTTAGCTCTTTCTGCGAAAAGTTGATTATTTTTACTATCAACTGCTTCTACGTTTCCTTCTAGTATAATCAATTTTGAGTTTTTATCTGCTGTAATATTATTTGAATTAATCTCTAAATTTTCGGCAAATAGAATTGATTGATGAAAAAAAACAAATCCTATAATAATAAAAAAATATAAATATTTACTTTTCATTTATTTGCAAAATTCCAATTGTACAAAAAAGTCCTATAGCTAAAATTGGCATCCAAACCGACATCATTAATGAAATTCTGTTTGTTTGACCCATTGCTATAGACAAGTCTTTAAAATAATAGATTATTACGCATGTTATTATAGATATAAAAACATAGTATAGATTTTGTGATTTATTAATATTTCCCATTGTAAAAATAGAGGCAAGGATGACCATCAAAAAAAGGAATACGGGAAGCGCAAAGAAAATGTTTATTTGCTCGTTTAACACCTCTTTGTTGTAACCCCTATCTAAAAGTAAATCGTACTCATTAATTAACTGAATAAATGAAATTGTATCTAAATTTCTATAAAAGGTGTTAAGTTTATCAACATTATACATTGAGTTTAATTTAAAATTCTCTTCAAATATTATCTCATTTTCTTTATTAAGGTCGTAAATCGTGGCTTTTTTAAACACCCATTGATTTTGACTTATATCTGCTTTTTCTGACTCAATTCTTCTTAACAATTTGTTATTATTTTTATTTATTTCGTAGATGGTTATATCGTTAATAAAATTATCACTTGACAACTTTGCTGACGTAATTCTTAAAACATTATCATTAATTTCTTTAATCCAAAGTCCATTTTTATTAACAGAAAACAAATGGTCAATATCTCTTGAATATTTTGATTTTGTTTGTTCATAGAATTTTACCATTAAAGACGTAACAGGAGTTACAACTATAATTATAATAGCGCCAAATAAAAATGCAGTTAACGATAACATAGCAATTATTTTCAAATTTGAAAAACCAAATACTTTTAATGATAAAAGATCTTTATTGGTTTTAATCGAAATTAAATACCACATAGCAGATATAAAAATAATAAAAGGTAAAAGTTTAATAACAAGATTAGGTATATACATAATAGTTAGCAAAATTGGCAAACTGAGCCCTAAATCAAATTTTTTAAAAAATTCAATTTCTTCAAAAAGATTTAGTATGACACCCAAGCAAATAAAAACTAGAATTACATTAAATATGGTTTTTAAAAAACCAAATATTAAATAATTGTTAATAATTTTATTCATTTTCTTTTTTCATATTTTAGTTTTCTTCTTAAAATTAAATAGATTAAAGGCGTCATTAAAACTGGAAAAAGAATATATGTAAACGAGTGGATTTTTGAAAATCCTGAAAAGCGAACCATTATTTCAGCAAGAATAAGAATTAAAAACCCGAAAGTGAAATATAAATATTTATAAAAATTTTTATTTCTTTTATTTCTATTGGAAATTAAAACAAAACAACAGATTACCGAAACCAAAGGAATATAAATAGGCATACCTACTCGTCTTAAAAAAGTAGAAGAAACGTCGGCAGTCATATTTTTTTTTGGACAGTTAGGTAAATTTTTGAAAAAAATTTGAATTTCATTCTTTTTACTTATTAAACACTTGATTAGCATGGAAGTTTGAGTTTCTTGAAGTTTTGGTTCAGTTATGCTTCTTGTAGACAAAGAGTCTGTAGAAAGAATAGTTTTGGTAAAATAAATATTATTTAGTTTTTTATTTTTATCAATAGTTTGTATAAGGCCATTAAAAAGAGTTAAGTTGTTGTTATCTATAGTTCCTTTTTAGCGATTATAGTAGTACTATCTGATTCACCATTACTTTGTACTATAGATTTAAATGTATTACTTTCATCTCTAATAAAAACATTTTCCATTTCACCTTTGTCATTTTTTTTTTCAATATAAAAAATAATATTATTAAAT
>MDTB01151589.1_pt1 | contig 15906 bp, 17 predicted proteins | sample 811161 | NCBI WGS metagenome assembly MDTB01 (sample SAMN05326650, study PRJNA326480) | marine metagenome | isolation source: seawater | place: Mediterranean Sea | collected 2009 | reverse complement strand
CAGTTTATTCCTTAGTGAAATTGAATTTGTTAGGTTTCCATTATGAGCCACACCAATGCCACCTGCATTTGTATCAGCAAAGAAAGGCTGAATATTTCTGAGGGTATTATTTCCCGTAGTACTATATCGATTGTGACCTATTGCATAATTACCTTTTAGATTATTAAGCACCTTTTCTTTGTTAAAGTTATCGCCCACTAAACCAAATCTTTTTTCTGAGTAATATTTCTTCCCATCAAAAGAGACAATGCCACATCCCTCTTGTCCACGGTGCTGTAAGGCATGTAAACCAAGTGCAGTCAATGCTGAAGCATCTTTGGCATTACTAATTCCAAAAACTCCACATTCTTCTTTTATTTTAGAGTCAAAGTTCTTCAATTTTTTCTTTAGAATCTTGGTATGTTTTTTCATTTGGAAAATCTTTAATTAAGTAATTACTACCTTTTTTTAAATATGGGAAGACGTATGATTTGTTTAAATTTATTGGCCATTTATCATAATTATAGACAATATGAACTCCTGAAAAGATACATATTGATATAATATAAGCTCTAATAAATCCAAAAAAGAATCCAAATACTTTGTCTAATGTACCTATTCCTGAATAACTAACAGCTTTACTAATTCCTTTATTAATCAACAGCACTAGAAAGATGACAATTACAAAAATTGAAGCTCCAAGCATAATATCCAAAACATATTCACTATCGATAATATTTTTGAAATAAGGTTTTACTTTTGGAAATATTATTAAAGTAATTATATATGCCAGTAACCACTTGGCAATCGACAAAATACTTAAAACAAATCCTTTTTTGTAACATTTGATTAAAGACATAAGAGAGATGATAATATAAATGATATCGATGGTTGAAGTTGCTTCATAAAAATTTTTAAGCACTTCTGGCATTAATTTATTTTCCAAATGGTTTAATTATTAATATCAAAGAAGGGAGTAAAGTTAAAACTGAAATCATCGCTAACAGCATGGCTAAACCTGTAAAAATTCCGAAGTAGATTGTAGGGATAAATTTGGACATAACTAAAATTGAGAATCCGAAAACAATTGTTATTGATGTATTCAAAATTGCTTTCCCAACGGTTGAATGACAAAGTGCGAGAGTTTTGTTATAATCTCCAGAGCTATTAAATTCTTCTTTGAACCTATAAATATAATGGATACTATTATCTACAGCAATTCCAATTGTAATTGCAGCTATAGTAATTGTCATCATATCTAATGGGATACCCAGAAGTCCTATAATTCCTAAGATGAAAAAAGCAGCTATAAAATTTGGAACTACACCTATGAGAGACAGTTTAATATTTCTAAAAAGTATTACAAACATTAAAAATATACCAACCATTACAAGACCTAAAGTAAGAATTTGTGATTTAAAAAGACTTTGGAGAAGATTATTAAATAGAATTAAAACACCAGCAAGTTTATACTCATCTTCTTTAAATTTAAATTTATTTTTTAAATCAAAATTTATTTTTGTGATTAAATCGTTCCTTCTCAAATTTTCTTGGGAATCTATTATTCTAAGGTTAATTCTTGCTTCATTGTCTTTAATTGAAATATATGGGTCGATTATTTCAGTCTTAATACTTTCAGGTATTTTAGAATACAAAACACCCATCTCTAATGTACCTAATGGCTTGTTATTATTAAGTAAAGTGGCGACATCAATTATTGACGAAAAAGACAAAACCTTTCCTACTTGAGGTAAGCTATCTAAATAATTATGTACAGCAGCTATTTTATCTATTTTATCTTTAGTAAACCAATATTTTTCATCATTTTGCCCATCTTCATTATCCCAATCTTCAAACTCATCTTCTTCGTCAATTTTTAGTTTTTCTTTTTGCGAAAATTTTAAAATTACTTCTAGTGGAGTAGTCCCACCTAACTTCTCGTCAATAAGCTTCATACCTTTATAAATCTCTGTTTTTTTGCTAAAATAATTTATAAAACTATTTTCTACTTCAAGACGACTAATCCCAATTATACTTAATACAATTATAATTCCAGTAATAGAAAAAATTATTTTATGATTATTTTTTGATATTCTAGCAAAAAAAGAGGTAATATTGGAATTACTATCCTTTTTTAAAGAAATATTCTCTTTTGGCACAAAGTTTATAAGAGTAGGTAATAGTGTAAAAGTTATAACAAAGGAAGTTATTAATCCCAATGTCATCATCCAACCGAAATCAATGATAGGTTTTATTTCACTAAATATTAAAGATAGAAATGCAATAATTGTTGTTAAAACCGTATATAAAATTGGCCAAAACATTTTGTTTGTGGTTGACACAATTAAGTCTGAAATACTTTTATTTGGGTATTTGTGTGTAAGTTGTAAAAATCTTGTACTCATATGAATATTCATAGCCATTGTTAAAATCAACATAAGTGCGATAAAATTTGATGAAATAACAGTTACTTTCCAACCCAACATGCCAAGTATACCCATCATAATTATTACCGAAAAAAAACAACTACTAATAGGAACTATGATCCAAATTAACTTTCTAAATACTAACCACAGAGTTGCTATAATAAATAAAAGAACTCCTATACCAAAAACAATAATATCACTTTTTATAAATGTCATCATATCATCAGCTATCATAGGTATTCCACCTAAGTATATCTTTCCAATATTCTCGTAACTTTTTATTACATCTCTTATTTCGAGAATATTTTGATGATTTTGTTTTTTTATTTTATCTTTATATTCTTCTATTTCTTTTTTCGATTTATTAACAAAGTCTTTTAGTTCCTCAGTTTTTTTTATATTAACAATAATACCACTTGTTTTTCCATCCTCACTAATTACAAAATTTTTAAATACAGGACTACTGACAATTTCACTAAAGCCCCTAGCTCTATCTATATTTTCATCTTTTAAAGTTTTAAAATTTTCAAGTCTATCTTGCAAAGGCTCATCAGAACTATTTAATAAAGGTATATCTAGCAATGTAATTACACTATGAACCCAATTTAAACTTTGGATTTTATATTTTAGGCTTAAAAGGTTATTTATCGATTTATCAGAAATCATTCCTTCTTTAGGAGTATAGGTTAAAACCAGAAACTCTTTAGATCCATATCTTTTAGAAATTTCTTTAAGATATTTAAGATCAGGATCACCCTCAATTAAAAGGGTTTCAGATGAAGCATCTAGTCTAAAATCTTTTGAATAATAACCAAAACTTAATACGGTGATAAATAAGATTAATAAAATAGATTTTGGATTTTTAAGTATGCTATTCTGATAAAATTGGGCAAACATTAACCCTTTTATAAGGGAATTTAGCTGATTTGAGTATCCTTAAATTTAGTAAACATTGCCTCAAACTCTAGGAATATATTTCCAGTTGGTCCGTGTCGTTGTTTACTTATGATTAATTCTGCCAAATTTGAAACTTCATTCATTTTAGCTTGCCACTCTGCATGTTCCACTGTTGCGGGTTTTGGTTCTTTATTCTCTAGGTAATAAGATTCTCTATAAACAAACATAACTACATCAGCGTCTTGCTCAATAGAGCCTGATTCTCTTAAATCAGATAATTGTGGTTTTTTATTATCTCTTTGCTCAACCTGTCTTGAAAGTTGAGATAGAGCAACAACAGGTATAGATAGTTCTTTTGCAATTGCTTTTAAACCTTGGGTTATTTCTGAGACCTCTTGCACTCGTCCATCTTTATAATTAAAAGTACCTCTCATTAATTGGATATAATCAACAATAATCATATCAAGACCATGTATTCTTTTTATTCTTCTCGCGCGATTACTTAGAGCAGCAATTGTTATTGCTGGAGTTTCATCTATAAAAAGTGGCAGTTCAGAAATATTTTTTGATGTTTCTAAAAATTTATCAAATTGTTCATCTGATATTCTACCACGTCTTATATCATTTGATTTTATCCTTGATTGTTCGGCTAAAATTCTTGTTGATAATTGTTCAGAAGACATTTCTAGTGAGAAAAAGGCTATACAAGATTTTCTTCCACTATCTTGTAATTTTTGAGCAGCATTAAATGCAATGTTTGTAGCGAGCGCAGTTTTTCCCATTCCCGGTCTACCAGCAATTATTATTAAGTCAGATTTATGGAGGCCTCCAAGCCTATCATCTAGATCTCTTAATCCTGAAGGAACACCAACAATTCCCTCTTCATTTTTATAAGCTGCCGATGCCATTTCAATGGTTTGTCTCATTGCTTCATCAAATTTGATTAAAGAAGAGTTGAAAGAACCTTTTTCTGCGAGGTCGAATAATAGTCTTTCAGAATTTTCAATTATATTTTGACCATTAGTGTTTAAATCATTCAATTTTGCTGTATCAATTGTTTGTTCTGAAATTTTAATTAATTCTCTTCTTACAAACATATCATATATAATTTTTGAATATTCTTTTGCTTGCCTAGTAGAAGTAGAAAACTTTGTTATTTTAACTAAATACTCTGGTACATCTAAATCATCTTTTTCATCTTCAAAGTAGTTTTTAAGTGTAATAGGATTTGCAAGCATTCCTTTATAAATAAGACTTTCAATTGCAGAAAAAATTTTTTGGTGCATTGGATCATAGAAATTGATATTTGAAATTATCAGACTGATTTCATCAAATATTTCATTTGAAACTAAAATTGATCCTATAACAGATTGTTCTGCTTCAATATTATTTGGCAATTCTTTAAATTTTTCTTTAACAAGGCTTAAATTATTTTCCATTTGAACTATTTACAGCATTATAATTTGAAAAAAAATGAAAATTACTATTGGGGAAAAAATTGTATAATTATTGAATAGTCTCAGCTGAAATTACATCGATAGTAATTTCTGTATCAACTTCTGAGTGTAAAGAAATTTTTACTTTAAATTTACCAATAGATTTAATTTCTTGAACAGGCTGTATCATTGACGGTTTAACATCAACATTGTCGAATTCATTTATTAATTTTGAGATTTCCGTTGGTTTTACCGAGCCATAAAGTTCATTATTTTCAGTACTTAATTTACTTACTTTGTATTCTTTCTTATTAATTATTTCTGCTATCTTTTTAGCACCTAGTTTTTTTTCATTATCTTTTTTTGAAAGCTCAGATTTTATTTTATCAACTTGTAAAATATTATCTTTAGAGGCATATAAAGCTTTTTTATTTGCGATCAAAAAATTTCTTCCATAACCTCTTTTCACATCTATTATTTCACCAATAGATCCAATATTCTTTAAATTTTCTAATAATATGACTTTCATCTTATAGAAGGGCCAAGTTCCTTGCTCTCTTAATCGATGCAGATAATTCCCTTTGTTTTTTTTGACTCACATTTGTAATTCTTGATGGTAAGATTTTTCCATTCTCTGACATATACTTTTTCAAGAGTTTAATGTTTTTATAATCTACCTCTGGTGCTCCTTTTATGGAAAGCGGACAACTTTTTTTAAATCTATTCTTATTAGGCTGGAAAATACTTAATTTAGCAAAATTACTTTGTTTACCTCTTTTATTTCCACTTTGTCTTTGTCTTTTAGGCATAATCAATCTTTAAGACTTTCTTTTTTTTCTTTATTTTCAATATCATCTTTTTTTAAAAAATAATTGTTTTTAAGATCAAATTTTTTCACTTTTACAGTTAAGTATCTTAACAACTTTTTGTCTAACATCTCGTTTTTTTCAAGTTCCTTGATTATATCTCCTTTACCTTTAAACTTGAAATGAATAAAACTTCCTTTTCTATTTTTTTTAATTAAATAAGAGAGATTTAAAAGACCCCAATTTTCAGTTTTGATAATTTCTCCGTCATTTTTTTCAACAATTTTTGAATATTTTTCAGTTAATTGTTTGATTTCACCAGGTGAAGCATCTTGTCTTGCTATAATTGTGTGCTCGTATAAATTCATATAAATTCTTTAATAAAAAATGAGGATATACTATTATAAATCTTCAATTACAATAGCTAAAAAGTGAAAAGTAGGTTTTTTTAGATGTTTTCAGTAATTTTTCCAGGTCAAGGTTCTCAAGTAGTTGGAATGGGAAAAGAGCTTTTTAAAAAGTATGATTTAGTAAAAGATTTATTTAATGAAGCAGATAAAGTTTTAAATTTTTCTTTATCAAATATTATTTTAGAGGGTCCTAAGGAAAAACTAGACCTTACTAGAAATACTCAACCAGCTATATTCCTAATAAGTTACTCGATTTTTAGTTTAGTCAAAAAAGAATTCAATATCGACTTGAACAAAGCTAAATATTTTGCTGGACATTCTCTTGGAGAATATTCAGCCTTATCTGCTGCTGGTTACTTACCTTTTGGGGAGACTATAAAACTTCTCAGAATAAGAGGTAATGCTATGCAAAATGCAGTTCCAGAAGGTGAAGGAGGAATGATAGCCATATTAGGCTCTACAATAGAAATTATTGAAAAAATTTTATTAGAAAATAGAAAAAATTTTTTGGTCCAAATTGCTAATGATAACTCTGTTGGTCAATTAGTATTAAGTGGTGGTAATAATGATTTAAATAAGTTAATTGAAGTTTTAAAATTGAATAATATTAAAAATATCAGATTACCAGTTAGTGCTCCATTCCATTGTAATTTAATGAACAAAGCAACAAAAATAATGAGAGAAGAGATTGAAAAATCTTCATTCGAAAATGGAAAAAATAAACTAATCTCAAATGTTACAGCAGATGAAATATCAAATACTGATCAACTAAAAAGTTTATTAATAGAGCAAATCGAAAATCGAGTTAGATGGAGAGAAAGTATAACTAATATGATTAATAAAGGTGTTAATCAGTTTATCGAAATAGGTCCAGGAAAAGTACTATCAGGTTTAGTTAAAAGGATAGATAAATCTATAAAAATTAATACAATTAATAATGAGAGTGATATACAAGAGTTAAAAATATGAACGATTTGAAGAATAAGAATATCATCGTTACTGGGGCTTCAGGTGGAATAGGAAATTCTATTATTAAAAAGTTAAATGGATTTGATGCAAATATATTAGCATCAGGAACAAAAATTCATAAACTTGAAGAGTTAAAATTGAAATATAAAAATTTGAAAATTTTAAAATTTGATATTTCTCAATCTGACAAAATTGAGGAATTTGTTGAAAATGCAACTAACGAACTAGGTGGAAGTATAGATTGTTTAGTTAATAATGCAGGTATAACTCAAGATAATTTAGCAATTAGAATGAATTTAGAAGAATGGAGAAAAGTTATTGACATTAATTTAACATCTACATTTTTGTTAAGTAAATTTGTTATTAAAAAAATGTTAAAAAATAAATCTGGAAAAATTATTAATATTACATCTGTAGTAGGGCACACTGGTAATCTGGGTCAGGCTAATTATACTGCATCTAAGGCTGGGGTCGTTGCAATGTCTAAAACTTTGGCTATCGAATACGCAAAAAAAAAAATAAATGTTAATTGCATTTCCCCAGGTTTTATTAAAACAGCCATGACAGATAAAATAGACGATAAATTTAAAGAGATTATACTATCTAAAATACCATCTGCAAGATTAGGAGAACCTGAAGATATTGCAAATGCTGTTCTTTTTTTAGCATCAAATCAATCTGACTATATTAACGGTGAAACGCTCCATGTAAATGGGGGTATGTATATGGCTTGACAAAATAAGTTTTTAAACTAATAAGAATTTAAAACAGTAAAGGATCAATATGTCAGAAGATGTTTCAAGCAAAGTAAAAAAAATAGTAGCAGATCACTTAGGGATTGATGAAGCTAAAGTCACAGAGGAATCAAGCTTTATAGATGATTTAGGTGCAGATAGTTTAGATACAGTTGAATTAGTAATGGCCTTTGAGGAAGAATTTGGTTCAGAAATATCAGACAGTGAAGCTGAAAAAATTTTAACAGTAGGTGATGCTGTTAAATTTATAGAAGGTAAAGCTAATTAATTTTCTAAATGCCCACTGATAATGATGGGATAATGGTTATTTTATCTTCTCCTTCTGGAGCAGGTAAAACAACTCTAGTAAATTTATTATCTAAAATAAATAACTTTGAAATTTCAATTTCTCACACAACTCGTAAACCAAGACCAGACGAAATTCCAGATAAAGATTATTACTTTATTGATGAAAAAAAATTCAAAAGATTAATAAAAAATGAAGAATTTTTGGAATATGCAAAAGTATTTAATAATTATTATGGCTCAACTAGAACTCCAGTTATTGATAAATTAAACAAAGGTAAAAATATTTTGTTTGATATTGATTGGCAGGGAGCAGACCAAATTAAAAACAAGAACTTAGATTATAAGTTAATTTCCTTTTTTATTTTACCTCCAAGTAAGAATGTTTTGTTTGAGAGGTTGTCTAATAGAGATATGAAGGATAAATTAATAGCTGAAGAGCGAATGAAACAGTTTGAACGAGATGTGCTTCATTGGATAAACTACGATTATGTTGTTATCAATGATGATTTAGAAACATGTTATTCAAAAATCTACGATCTAATTACAGCAGAAATTGAAGATGGATCAAAAGATTATGATCCTAATTATATAAGAGCTCACATTGAAAAATTAATTTCTTAATTTTTCAAATTCGTCAGTTAACTTGTAATATATTTCAAAATCTAAATTTTGTGGACGCAAATTCAAATTTATATTAAGTTTTTTGCTAATATCATATTTATCATTGAATAACTGATTAAAGGGTTTTTTTATCTTTTTTCTTCTATGATTAAAGAAAACTCTAGTTATTTTTTCTAAATTTTTTGGGTTGTTTATCTTAAAAAAATTATTTTTAGGAGAAAAAAATAATAAAGAGCTATCTATTTTGGGTTTTGGATAAAAACTACTAGGCTTGATATCTACAATTTTTTGTATATTCATTTTCCAATTTGCTAATACAGATAGTCTTCCATAATTGGATGAATTAAATTCAGAAATAATCCTATCAGCAACCTCTTTTTGAAACATTAAAATTAGTGATTGAAACCAAAATTTATTTTGATCTAAATTTAAAATCCATTTACAGAGAATTTCAGTTGAAATGTTATACGGCAAGTTACCAAATACTATTAATTTATCATTTGCTATTAATTTTTCGTTTATTTTTAAAATATCATCATTGATAATTTTTATTGTGTTATTAAATTTTTTTTTTAAATCAATCATAAGTCTTTTATCTTTTTCTATGACGTAAAATTTTTTTGGTTTATTTTTTAGAATATAACTAGTTAGGTTTCCAGTTCCAGGTCCTACTTCAAGAACAGATTTATCTTGAATATCTATAAGACTTACAATTTTTTCTAAAATATTTTTATCAATCAAAAAATTTTGTCCAAGACTTTTTTTTGGATATACTTTCACTTATTATTTAAAAATTTAATTGCTGAAATTAAACTAGCTGGGTTACTCTTATTCTTTCCAAGCATTTGATTATTTGTTCCATGATCAGGAGATACTCTCAAATAGGGAAGACCTAATGTAATATTTATAGCATCGAAATTATGAATAGTTTTAATGGGTGTTAAAACTTGATCATGATACATCCCTAAGACGACATCATATTTTTTCAAATTTTCAGTCATGAATAAACTATCAGCTGGAAAAGGACCAGATATTTTAGAAAATTTTTTTTTAAGTTTTTTAATAGCAGGGATAATTATAATTTTTTCCTCACTATCATTAAAATTACTTTCACAATGAGGATTTAGACCTGTTATAGCAATTTTTGGATTTTTCATCAAATATTTATCATAAAATTTTTTTATTTGGCAAATATGGTTAATTATTTTTTTTTCAGATATTTGATTTGAAATTTTTTTAACAGCAATATGTGTGGTAAGTGGACTTACAGAAAAATTTTTATTATAAATTAACATTGCGTAATTTTTCACATTATTCATTTTAGCAAGATATTCGGTAACTCCGAAAAATTTTTTTTTCAAAAAAGTTTTTTTTGATATTGGACCATTGATCAATCCAAAAGCTTTTTCTTTTTTCAATAAATTGTTGGCAATATGAAATGATTTATTAATGTATTTATTTGATCTATTTGAAATTTTATCAAAAATTTTTGAATAATTAAAATCTACATCTATAATATTAATTATATTTTTTCTATTTACAATTAGCTTTGACAAATCACCATCGATTTCTTTAAAATTAAATTTATAACCTAGTTTTTTCATTTGTTTTTTAAATAAATTTTTTGAGGCTATTAAAACAATCGGTCTTTGTGATTTAACTTTATTTAAAGATTTAAATAATATTTCAGAAAAAATACTATAAGGCTCACCTGCAACAATTAATATAACTTCAGTATTCATAAATATTTAATTTGTCTTTTATTTTTTCAAAATGTATTCCAGAAAAAACATTTAGTTGTTTATTAGTCTCAAATTTAATCAACTCTCTTAGATTATCTTCAATATTTATTGATGATATATCAGCTTTTTTTTTATCATTTAATCTTAAAATCAGCACACCATTTTGTATTTGAATAGGATTTGTTACTTCTGAAATATTTGTTTTTTTTAACTCTTCCAAAATTGATTTAGATAAACTGAGTTCATTAATCCATCCTAGGTTTCCAGATTTTTGTCTGGAATCCACTTTACTATAAATTAAGACTGTTTTTTCAAATCCTATTTCTTTTATACTTTTAGTTACCTCATTAATTTTTTCTTTATTTTCTATTGAAAAAATTAATTCAGACAAATTATACATATTCTTATTTTGAGATTCGTTTATAATTTTTTTTCTCAATATATCTTCATTTATTACTATTTGATTTTTATATTTGTCATATATTAATTTATTCCATTTTAACTCAATCTCTATTTTTTTGGCTACGTCTTCAATCTTTAAATCAAAGTTTTTAAGATAATTTTGAAAATCATCTGCACTTAAAAAACCGCGCTTTTTATATAATTCCCCAATCCTATTGTTTAAAAAATCATCTCTTATCCCTAACTTAAAGTATTTCCTTAATTCAATTTCTTTAATCTTCTCTCTTAATAAAGATGATTTAACAAATTTAAATATTTTGTCTTTTTCAAGTTTTTGATAGTCCTTGTTCAGTGAAATTAAATATTTATATTCTTTTTCTACATCTATATTAGTTATAATTTCTTTATCTATTTTAGTTATAATTTTTACTTCATCTGATTTTAATAAACTAGAAAAGCCAATCACCAAAATAAATAAAAAAGATAAAGTTAGTTTATTCATCTATTTATCTAAGACGTAATCAGTATTTGTAGACCCTAGAGGAATAAGAGTAATATTAAAAAATAAATTTTCAGTTGGTTCAAGAGAATTGTTTGAGTAATATTCTTTATTATAATTAATCGAAGCTACTAAACAATCATTCTTATATTCATAAATTAAGTTATAAAATTCTGTCAGGTTAGTTTTATTGTTTCTTCTTGTTTTAAATGATAAAAAATTATTTTTATTTGCCTCATATTTTATTGTATTGGCATAATGACTATTGTCTCCTAAAGCATAATTTTCCTCATAAAATTCAAAAGTGTGTATAAAATTATTGACATTAAAGGTATTCTTTAAAAGGTGAAGGTTAACGGTATTTAAATTATTATCAGCAGAAAAATTATAATCAATATTCCAGTTTTCAGTTCCAGAAAATTCTAAACTACCTACTATATCTGATTGAGAATTTCTTAAAGTATTATTCGTTGGTAAATTTTTGTTTTCTTCCTCTCTAAATACTGTCGCAATATCAAAAGAAAAAATATCTGTATCTTTTTTATTCTTAATTAAAAATTCATTACCCAAAGCTATTGATGCACCACCCTCAACATCGTCATTTGTACCTATCCTATTTAGATTAAAAACATTATCTATATTTAGTTGACGGTCTAATGTTTGAATATTTTTTGTTTCATTGGGACTATACCTCAAAGATAATTTTGGGGTTAAAAATTTAATATATCTTTCCTCACTTTTTCTCAATGGAAGAGATATATCATATAAAAAGTTTGACAAAATCTCTGATTGTGTCTGTTCTTTGTACTTACCAGAGTTCTCGCTTTTAGTATTTACATTTTTAAAGAGTGACTTGAAGTTAGAAGTTAGGAGTTCATTTATTATAAATTGATTTGAGGTTAATAGTAAGTCATTTACTTGTGAAAACTCATAAATATTTGTTGAGTATTTTTTTTGATGACCTGATGAAATTACCTCGTAATTATCAAAACTATTATTTTCAAGATTGTAAATCTTACTTAAAGAATAATTTGGATAAACAAATTCATACTTGTCACTATTATGTACATTCATTTTCTCATAAACTTCACCTGAAATGTCAATATAAAAATCATTTTTGGTTCCTGTAAATTCAATAATGGACTCTAAAGTTGAGGTATCTTTTATTATAGGACTAGTACTTTCTAAATTATAAATAGAAGCATAATTGTCATTTGAAATTTTTTCTACTTTTAGGAACAAAGATCCTTCATCTAAAAATTTATTTTCTAAATTTATATTTGAATTAGAGAAAAAATGTGTTCTTGTGTCATTTGAAATACTTTGATCATTATTTAAACTAATATCAATGATATGAGAAGAATTTTTAGTCTCTTTTCTATATTCTGTTTGTGCAAGAATTTCATTATTAGAAAATACCCTAGGCTTAAAAGTAAAATCTGCACTTTCAGAAATAACATTAAAGTATGGAACTGTTAAAGATGCCCCAAGTTTATTAGAATTATTTAATTGTGGAATCAAAAATCCTGATTTTCGATCTACAGAAGGATCAGGATGAAAAAATTTTGGAAAATACATCACTGGAACATTGTAAATTTTTAACCAAGCATTTTTATAGTCTATTTGTCTTTTTATTTTATCGTGTATTATTTCTTTGGAGGTGATGGACCAAGGAGGACAATTGTCATTTTCTTTACAAGAGGTAAAAATACCTTTTGAAATTAAAGTTTTATTGTTTTTATAAAAAATCGAATTACCAATTAGTTTTGGTTCATTATCAGGATTTCCAAAACTGTCATTCCTTAAGAGGACTTTTATATCTTTACCAAGTAAAATATATTCTTTAAGTTTTAACATACCAATTTTGAGTAAATATCTGTTTTTATCTATGTCCAAAATTTTTATATTCTCTCCTTTTAATATTTCTGTCTCATCAAAATATTTAAATGATGATAATTCAATTTCATTATTAAGATTATCCAATATTTTTGTTTTTTTGTTTGATGAAATAATAGTTTCATTTATTAAAAAAAGAACATCTTCTGATTCTACGCTGTACTTTTTGTTGATATCAAAATTTGTCTTATTGTAAGAAATAATTTTATTTTGAAGTTTATTGTATAATATCTTTTCTGAATTGATTGTGATCTCATTTAGTTGATCAATAACCTTTACATTTCCCTCAGCTAATAATGTTTCTTTTTTTTTATTATATGTAAATTTATCAGCATATATTTCTAACTCATTATCAATTTTTGCTTCTGCATCTTTTTTACCAATTATTAAATTGCCTTCTTCAAAAGTTAATATTTCTGAAGCTTTAAAATTTAATTCTTTGCCAAAAATAATTGTAAATTGAAAAAAACACAAAAAAAATATTATTAGAATTTTTATATTTTTAAAACTATTTTTCATTTAGTTTTATTACTCCGATAATAGAAAAACTTAATAACATTAAGACTGGAAACCATACAGATAAAATTAATGGTAATTTACCATTCTCTCCTAAAAGATTAGAAAAATTACCTAAATAATAAACTAAGACTGAAAACAATATTCCAATAAACAAATTAAACAAAATTTTTTGTTTGAATTTATTGTATATCATTATGATTGTAGCGATTATAGTCATTGCCGAAAGCAAGAAAGGCAAAGAATAAAACCGGTGTTTCTGAATATTAATTTCGTTTACTGAATAGCCTATTGCTTTATAATCTTTCTCTAATTTTAAAAGATCAAAGTAAGTTAAAGATGTTAAATCAGAAAATAAATTACTTATTTTTTCCAGATCAAAGTTGGTTCTAAATCTAATCTGTTTATATTTATTTGAACTATTATCTAATTCTGTAACTATTGCATCAATTAGCAACCAGTCTTTTGTCAAAATATTTACTTTATTTGCAACAATATTTTTAGTAATAAAAAAGTTTTTATCAAATTGAGTTATTGAGGAATTAATTAAAAATTCATTCTCAATTTTTTCGGCATTAATTATTAGATCTCCGTCTTTTTGTTTATCTTTTATCCACAGTCCGTTTTTGGTTATTACTGCTAAATATTTTTTATCTTTTGCGTAGTTATTTTTTATTTTTAAATATTCATTTTTTAAAATGGATGAAAAATTGTAGAACAATACAATAACTAAAATTCCCAAAATAAAGGAAATAAATGTTAAGAATCTAAGTAAGCTAAAATTATCCATTCCAAATTGACGGAGAGTCAAAATTTCTTTATTTTCAAAAATATCTATAAAAAAAAATTGAGTAGAAATTAAAAAAATAAATGGAAACATCTCATACAATAAAGAAGGAGCATTTAGAGAAGATAATATAACTGGAGTAATAAAATTTGCATCAGTATCTTTTAGGAAATTTGACTCTTCTATTAAATTAATAATTAAAATAAGAATAAAAAAAATACCAGAAACTAAAAATAGCTTTTTTAAAAACTTTTTAAGTAAATATTGTTTATGAATACTAATCATCTTTTTAACTGTTTCTTGTATATTTAAGGTTAAAAAATAAAAATATATAAATAATTAAAAATAATAAGATTGGTATTAAAAAATAAGTCATCAATTGATCTATATTTTTTATACTTTGTGAAAGAGATATTTCAGAAATAATTAATAAAATTACACCTAAAAAAAATTTAAAGAAGTTTTTAAATCTATAATTTTGATTATCTTTACTGGATAAAATAATTAGTGATGAGGACAATCCAATTAAAACAATAAATAAAGGTGCAAAAAATCTTTTTAAAAACTCCTCTGAAATAGCATCAGTAATTTTATAATTACAACCTTTAAAAAAATTTTTATTTGAAATACTTGGATTCAACTGTCTATAATTTTCAATTAATTGAATACATTTAACTAGATCAAATGTTTTCATTTCTTGTGTCTTTTGATTTGTAATTGTGTTGGTTCCAAACTTACTCAAATCAAGAGTAAATTTTGAAAAATCAATTATGTTTTGATTATCATCTTCTGTATTTATAATTTTACCTTTGTTTAAAATTATTTTTTGTGAACCTGCCTCAATATTAGTAATCTCACCATTTTGAGCAACAATTATTTGAGATTGATTTTTATTTATTTTTTCTTTTATAATTATATTCTTTAGTAAATTATTTTCTTTTTCTTCGACAAAAATAGTTAAGTTCTCAACTGTATCTATAAATTTTTTTTTCTTTTATTATAGAGGAAAATAAATCAATGTTTGATGTTCTAAAATAAGATCTCGCTTTATCAAGTGAGAACGGAACTATTATTGTTGTTAAAAAAATTTGAATTAAAAAATATAAGATAGATATTCTTAAGATAACATTCACAAAGTTTAGTTTTGTAATCCCATTAATCCAATAAATTATTAACTCATTATTTATTTCATAATTGATAATCACATAAAATAAAGAAATCATAAACATAAACGGAAGGATATTACTTAAAATTTTTGGTAATGAAAAAAGAGTATAAGAAAAATAGACCTTAAGACTATGCCCATCTTCTGAGACTAAATCTAAATAATTTACAGCTTGAATGATCCATACTATGGTAGCTACACAAGTGATAGACACAAATAGAAAAAGACTTGTGTCTTTAATTATTTTTTTAAATATTAATTTTTCCATTGAAATTTTACAAAATAGTTACTATATATTTTCAACTATTAGTT
>MDTB01118629.1_pt1 | contig 15906 bp, 3 predicted proteins | sample 811161 | NCBI WGS metagenome assembly MDTB01 (sample SAMN05326650, study PRJNA326480) | marine metagenome | isolation source: seawater | place: Mediterranean Sea | collected 2009 | reverse complement strand
GATGGTGCTATCCTTAATCGGATTCATGTCTTGTTTGAATGGAAGCAAATCCCAGAAGCTATCAGTTATGACCTTCAAGTCTCTGAAGAAATGAATTTTTCCTCCATAATATTTGAGACAATAGATTCTAGCCTTGTGCACATTGAGAGAGATAACCTAAACTGGTTTAGTACCTACTACTGGCGAGTTAGAGCCAATTTTAATAACTATAGCTCTGAATGGTTATTACCTTTTTCATTTACAACAACCGAGGCTCTTTCCTCTTCATCTATAGAATATCTAGATGAATCACAATACCAAGAAGGGTTAACCGTTTTTGGAGCCTTTTTTAATTATTTTTCAGCTGCTATTGATCACACAGGAAAAGAAGTATGGAACTCTGGAGCGAATGACTTTGTTTATTATAGTGCAAATTCATTTGGAAATGTTTTTGGATGCAATCTTTTTTCCGGTACTGAAAATAATCTGCCGGGAATGGAAATTTCCTTTCAAAACGAGATAATCTGGGAGGAACCAAATGATGAATTCCTCCATCATGATATCATTAAACTTCCAAATGGTAATTATTTAGGAATCGTTGAAACCAATTCTTTAGGTCCTATACCAATAGGAGGCTGGACTGCCTCTTTTCAAAACCTAGGATTTCAAGCAGATGGTGTAACGATTGAATTTCCATGGGTAGGAGACAAACTAGTTGAGTGGGATAAAGACACAAAAGAGGTTGTCTGGACCTGGAATACTTTTGACCATTTCAGCATGTTAGACTTTGATCAATATGGAGGAACTTGGACAGAGGCCTACTTAAGTTTACATTATGACTGGACACATGTGAATGCAGTAATATTTGATGAAAGTGAAAGCGCAATTTATATTTCTACCCGACATCTTTCTAGAATAACAAAGATCAACTATCCATCTGGAGAAATCATCTGGAACCTGGGGCATGAAATGCCATCAGGACAGGTTAATTTAGGAACCGAAATAGGATTTAGTTTTCAACATAGTATCCAAAAATTAGAGAACGGGAATATATTAACATTTGATAATGGAAACCTCTCTCCTGAATTTCGTGGTACTGACCAACCTATTTCACGAGCAATTGAAATAGAAATAGATGACAATAGTGCTGTCATTGCTTGGTCTTATGATTTACCTCCTGATCTTTTTGGTTTTGCTTCTGGGAATGCACAAAAACTCGAGAATGGAAATGTATTAATGACTACAGTAGGCGGAGGTGGTAGAAGTCTTGAAATTAATCCTCAAGGTGAACTTATTTGGGAAGGATTATATAATCTTAGTCTACCTGATGGAGCAGTTTATAGAGCTCATAGGATACCTGGACTATACCCTGCAGCTTACAGCGTTATGATTAATAATTTTATGGAAACTAATGGAATCGGGGGCGTATTTCTTCCCACTGGATCATCAAATATATCATTTTCTATTACAAATGAAGGACCCTACTATCTTCCATTATTACTCCAGATCTTTGACGATGAGGGTTGGTTTGGATCTCAAACTTTAGAAATATTACTGGAACCAAATACAACTCAAGCTGTTTCTTTTAACGGTAATATTGCCATCAATACAAACTTTAGCTCTATTGAGTTACTTGTAGAACCTGTATACCACCCCGATAAAGCAAAAACTGTTTCTTTTATTGGTTATAATTATCCGCTTAGTAACGACAAATCAAATAACACCATGTCTGATCAATTTTCTCTAAATAATCCCTTTCCAAATCCTTTTAATACAAGTATATCCATCAACTTTTCACTTTCCCAGTTCCAGCATGCTTTATTGCAGGTTTTCAATACAAAAGGTCAACTAATTCAAACTTTAGTGAATCAAAACTTACCTGAGGGAACATATAATAATAATTGGAATGCGATAAATCAATCTACAGGTGTTTATATAGTTAAATTAACTACATCAAATTCTATGGAAACTCAAAAAATACTTTACCTTAAATGAGATGCTTAGAAAAACGTTTTTATTTATAATCCTTTCTTTATCAAAATTTTTATATAGTCAATGTGAAAGCACTTATACCTATTACTCTGACCTGCCTAATAATGTCACAATTTTAGTAGGGGACTCCTGCCTTTCCAATAGTGACATTGCGGTGTTGAACAGTATTATATCACTAAATAATTTAGATTACAACTCACCATTAGATATTGGAACTCAGACATGGTTTAATGGAAGACTACGGTTTTTTGTTGGAGGTAATTATGGAAATAGTTCTGGAGTCAACGATACTATTTATACACTTCCAGAAAATTTTGGGGATCTTACTGGACTTGCTACACTTTATTTAGAATGGCATAGAATATCAGAACTTCCTGAGTCTTTCAGTAATTTGTCAGGATTAATGTCTCTGTACATTAACAATAATATACTTAATTCGATCGGAGATAATATTGGGAACCTCACAAACCTATATTTTCTAGATCTTGGATATAATGAAATACCTGAAATTCCTTCATCAATCTGTAATCTACAAAACCTAACATACTTATGGCTCTTTAATAATAATCTCCAAAACCTCCCTGATTGTTTCTGCGATCTAAACTTGGACTGGGTTAACGATGATAATGGAGGATATCCTTTTTTTGCAATAGGAGCGAACCAACTTTGTGATGATATAGCAAGTTGCATTGACAATACAGAACATTTCACATTAAGCCTAGATCAATTTTATTATTCCTTCCCAGTCTATTCTCCGCAAGACTGTGATACAGCGCCAGTTGACATTAAAGATCGTATTTTCCCATACCAATTTCAGATATCTTCCCCTTATCCTAATCCATTTAATCCAACAGTTGGTATAGATTTATATATTCCTCATGATCGAAGAATGGATATAAGTGTATTTGATCAATTAGGAAATGAGATAGATATTATTTCCAAACATTCAATCTATGAGTTTGGTTCTCATAAAATCTATTGGTCATCAAAAGAGCATTCGTCTGGTGTGTATTATATCAAATTTTCAGATGGTATAAATTCCCAAGTGAAAAAAATAATGTTGCTAAAATAATATTTTTATGGCAATTCGAATCTCAATTTTGGTAAGATTTTTCTTTCTCATAAATATAATCTTCCCTTTAAAAAATTTTTCTCAAACCTCTCAACCCCTTTTTTCTGGGTATTTAGACTACACATATATAGCAAGACAATCCGATCAATCTCTTATTAACATTCCCTACAGAATGGGTGTGCTTAATATGGTAAAAGAGAGCGAGGATATCATTTTGCATAGTACATTTGCACTAGAATATCATGTAAGAGATGATTCCTATTTTCTAAGTACTAGTAACCCACAAGATTTTATTCTTGATATGCGTGAATTATATTTAGCATACAGATCTAACTTGTATGAGCTTCGCATGGGAAAGCAGATTCACTCCTGGGGAAGTGTAGATGAGAATAGTCCCATTGACAATGCTAGTTCCTTTGACTACTATTATATGTTTTTTGGCGGGACAGAAAGAAAAATGGCGACTCTATCTGGCTCACTTGATTATTATATAGGTAATTTCAAAATACATACAGTTTTCTCACCATTGCACTCAACCAATCGAATTCCACTAGGTGATGATGACTTTCCTATTGAACTTCCGGTATACCCAGAGGCCTCAGAAATTCTCCCTATTTCAGGTAGACCCTATGAAGGTGGAATACATGGAACCTATTCCTTTGGTTTTGGGGATATCTCTCTTTCTTATTTTTCTGGATATGATAGGACCTTTAATCTAACGGGAGTAAATGTCTATGGCCGCGGAAGTGATATATCTTTTCCTTATGTTGATATTATCTATGGGTATCGCAAGACAAATGTTTTGGGTCTTGGAAGTGTAGTGCTTAACGACTTTTTTACTTTCAGGTTCGATTTTGGATATTTTTCAACTAAAGATAAAAATAAAACTATTGATAGACCTAGCTCTTTCAATACCACGTATTATGACTCCCTCCATTTTTCATACCCTCTAAATGAACAATCTATTTATCAACAGGCTTCATTTCAAATAGAAGCTGAACTGCCTTTTAACATTAACCTTTCTGCTCAATATTTTACTCACGACACCCTTAGCTATAGTTCGGATAGTCTACCTGTTGATCAAGAAATAAATATTCCTAATCTTCAAATTGACCCAGAGAATATGACTCCATCTAACTTCTTTACTCCAGGTATGGGAGTACCAATAGCAATTTTAACTAAAAAGGCTGTATTTGTTGTATTGGATAGAAGTTTTTTAAATAATAGATTAACTCTTTCTCTGACATCTATGTTAGACATAGCAGAATATCCTAACATATCCGGAGTCGCAGGTTCATTAACAGAATTCAAGCTGGAATATTCTATCATACAAAATCTAAATGGTCTCTTTAGTATTGTTACAGTAGATGGAAATAATTCGCATCCAGATAAAGAATTATATCCATTTAATAAAATGGAAGATTTTTCACATACTAGATTTGAAGTAAAATATTTTTTCTAAAAAGAGAAAAGATTGAAAATAAAGATCACTGGAACAGGACTATATCTACCTCCAGATATAGAAACATCAAAAAAAATTGCATCCTTAATTGGTAAATCTGAAAATTGGATTTTAGAAAAATCTGGGGTCTTAGAAAGACGTGTTTCCAAAATTGATGTCGACAAAATGGGAGCAATTGCTGGTATAGAAGCATTAGGTGAAAATGGGAAACCAGATCTAATTATAAATGCCTCTGGGGTTCCTAAACAAACCATTCCAGATACTTCAACCTTTTTTCAAAAAGAAATGGGATATGAAGGCATACCGTCCTTTAGTATTCACGCTACGTGTCTATCTTTTATTACTGCTTTTCATACGGCTTCTACATTAATCAATTCTAAAGCATATAAGAGAATCTTAATCATTTCATCTGATAGAGGCACAAGAGGGCGAAATTTTAATGAACCTGAGAGTGCATCCCTATTAGGTGACGGTGCTGCGGCAGTTGTAATAGAACCTTCATTAAATTCTGAAAATAATGAATTATTATACTTCCAGATGGAAACATGGCCTAACGGTGCAAACTTAACTGAAGTCCGTGGTGGTGGGACAAACAGACATCCTCAAGATAAAGATACCACAATCGAAGACAACCTCTTTTCAATGGATGGGCCTGGAATCTATAAAATTGCCCGAAAACAGGTGTATAAAATGATGTTGAAAACTCTTAAAAATACAGGTCTCGATAAAAACGATATCGATTGGATCGTTCCTCATCAAGCGTCAGGTAAGGCAGTAGAAGCTTATGTATCAGCAGGAGGATTTAGCAGAAACAAAGTTATCGATATTGTATCTAAATATGGAAACTGTGTTGCTGCCTCGGTGCCTATGGCTCTAACAATTTCTATTCAAAACAGTAAAATAAAACGTGGAGACCTAGTTCTTTTAATTGGAACAGGTGCAGGACTTTCTGCTGCCTGCGCTTTAATCAGATATTAAAAATGAGAAGGCCTCTAGGGACCTTCTCATCAACATTTGGTTACGTAAACTATTACTTCAATAGAATCATCTTTTTTACAGACCTGAAATCTCCGGCCTGTATCGCATAGATATACATACCAGCAGAAATAGGCTGACCAAAGTCATTGGTCGCATTCCACTGCGTAATCCTATATCCAGCATTCTGATTCTCATTGATTAATGTTTTTACCTTACGACCCCTGATATCATAGATCGTAATCAATACGTGTGAATCCTGTGGCAGATCGTATCGAAGATTCGTTGTAGGATTAAACGGATTTGGATAGTTCTGATGCATTACAAACTCCGTTGGCAATAACTCACCATCAATTGATAGCACGCCACTTGCGTCTAAAGTAATATTCCAAATATTACTAGAAATAGTTGTATCTAAACCATCCGTTGCATAAACCGTCCAGTCACAGCTAAAAAAACTCTCACCAAAAAAACCAAGCGACTGTGCAAGGTCTTCATAAGAAAGATGAACTACCGTATCAGAAACTAAAGTATCAATCAGTACAGGAGTCTCCAATGAAAAAGGTCCACCATAAAGTACGAATCCATAGCTAATGTCATCCTCATCCACATCAAAACTTGATGACCAGTTCATATGCAGAATCATTCCCTGCGCAATAGCATCCGGTGTAATCACAATGGTTGATCCATCCTCTGGTCCTATTAGTGTGAAGATCTCTGGAGCATCATTAACAGAGTTCACCGTCAAAGTAAACTCTGTAGTATCTGCAAATTCACTATCCGTAACCGATACCATAATGTCTGCTGAACCATACCAGTTCTCTGAAAGAGTAAAGGTTACAGTATCCACATTGACTGCTACAGCAACATCCTCTGAGGAAGAAGATGCAATATATATCAATTCATCATCCTCATTCTGATCACTAGCAGAAACAATCAGCTCCAGGACCTGGTCTTCATTCATTACTTGAGGATCAACCTGATCAATAGCTGGTGCAAAGTTCACATGAATGTAGCCCTCTACCATATCAGATAGATCACTCACATTACCACCAAAGTCGGTCGCCGTTACAATATAGTACTGCATGGTAAACCAATCGGCAGTACTATCGATAAAAGTCATCTCTGAGACTTCACCAATGTAATTATCTACATGAGGCTCAAAATTAGCATTGTCATGTCGGTAAATTGAGAAATGGTGATAGTCTTCACCCCCATGTTCCCAATTAAGAACCATATGGCTTCCTACCTGATTGGCCACAACATTGATTGGAGCACCTGGGTCTAAATCATCTGTGGAATATCCATACTCTGGTGCACTAAAAAAGATCCCATCATCCATACCCGCAACTACCCTGAACTCCGTCATACCATCTCCCATTAAACCAGAATCCTGTAGTGTGTGAACCAAAGTAACATATCTATTATTTTGGTACGCAACGCTATTATTTACTGCTGTCCAGGTTCCATTATCATTTAGCTCAACTGTGTATAGCTCTGTACGCTGATTACCAAATCAGCCATCAGAATAGCTTCTGGTAAACTCAAGTGTTACCCAGCCTCCTTGATCAGGATATACATCACTGATATCTGTAATTATAGGTTCATAATTTGGCACAACCTGCGCATGCATAGAAAAATTATGCTCTTCCATCTCAGGAAGTGAAGTTGTTAATAAGATCTGATTAGAGTAGTATCCTTCATCCAGAAAACCTGAGGCAGATACCACCAGAGTATCTGAGGTAAATGGCAACAATTCCATCTCACCTCCATCCAGTATCTGGAAAATAACTCCCTCCGCTTCTAATGCGGATGAAATTGTAACCATGTTTGAATCATAGTTCATTATTTCCACGTAATCGTACCTTGAATTCTGAAACATCACTTCACCGAAATCAAGATTAGTGTCATCGATGTTCATATACTGAGATGATAGATCTGGTATTCCTACAACACGCATATTATGCACCATTTGAACACTTGGATTGTAGATATCATTGCTTATCAGTGTAGAAACTGCCGTATACTCACCCTTCATAAGATCTACAGATTCATAGGAAGCAACAACGTCAATACTCTCACCAGCAGCAAGAGTCCCATTTTCCGGCTCAAAAGAAACAAAATCAGTACCACTAAGATACGAAACTGCGTTCGCAAGAACACGCGCCTCATCATCAGTCCAATCATAGAAACTGGAGCCAATCACAATGGCACTTCCAGTACCAAAATTATTGGCAAAAATACCATGGAAATAATCGAAGTCATAGTTGGGGTTGAGATTCATAATACTCTCTACTGTCTCATTTTGAGCATCCGAAGGATCTATATAACTAATAAAAAACTCACCGTAACTATATTCGCTTCCTATACCAGTCATGACTGGATGACCTTCATCCCAATTGTTTTCATAATTACCCCAAGTATCATTGCAACAATAAGAATCCGAACCATGGCCATTTCCAAAAACTCCTGAATGATGATAATCATTATATCCCGTAAACAATATACTTCCTCCACTATTTACAAAATCTTGAACAGCATCTCCAAAGCTAATACCATTCATATCATACTCCCATATCCAGTGCCCCATTGGAACAAGTAAAACTTCTGTTTCTTCCAAATGGTATTGAAGATCTTCTCCATTCCAATTGGTCCAGACTTCGTTAATGGAATAATTATCATAGTACATGGAAAGGGCGTCCATGGTGTTCCACGCATAATACTCATTATCCATCAAAATAGTAATCGTGGTGTTTCCGTCTCTGCTACGATGTGCTTCTGGAGGTAAAATCTGCTTTGAAGACTCCATACTCGCCACTGCGACAGGATTGGGTTCTTTCTGAACAGTCTTCACGTATGAACCAGAAACTGTATTCTTCTTACCAGAAGCAGCACCCATGCTTGACTTGCCAAATGACTTTCCTGAAGAATTACCAGAAGATTTTCCTAGAGATGTTACAGATGGATTTATCTTTGCTGAAGAATGAATCTGAATTTTATTCTGGCTGTTCTCGATCAATATCTGATTGATCTCCTGCTCTATCTCTAGAGTCTTTTGCTGAGCAGGTATCATGGCATTCGCCCATCGGGACCTGAACTCAGAGACCGTTTCAGAGGAACCATTACGCACGTTGTCAGCATCAACCGCTCCGGATCCGATAGACCAATAGAGATCGCTGCCACCTGTGTTCGTTACCTGGAAAGTACGAGTACGTGTATCATTCGTGGGGATATAGAGTCCAATAGAGTCCGTAGAGACACCCACAATTGGCGGTGTTAATCCCTCCCCAGTAAATACAATTGTATGAGAGACATAATCCTCATCATTGGTTGTAAGAGTCAATGAACCTCCATGCGCTCCTTCAGTTTGAGGGGTATAGCGCACTGTAATCAGACCATACTCTCCTGGTGCGACTTCCACTGCTGCTTGTTCTACCATGTAATATTCACCCTCCATAATAGCATCCACTAATAAAGAAGCGGTACCACTGTTCCAGACAGAAAAATCATATACACCCTCATCTCCAACATATACCTGATTAAAATCATATTCAGCGTCTTCAGGCCAAATATTGAACTGAGCAACTCCTGTAAGATTCATGGTAACTGGTACGATACTATGACGATTTTGGGGATCATTGCTAGTAAAATGAAGATCTGCTACATAAGATCCTTCTAGTAAATCATTAGGTTCAAAACTCACAAAAGCGGTATCAACCTGTCCGGGTTCAAGCTCTCTTGATAAATAATTTCCATATCCATCAATCTGAAAGCGCGTATAGGAAAAGCCTCCTCCCTGCTGATTACTTGTCCAGGATGAGAAGTGGAACTCATAGTATAAATCCGTACCTTGTATATGCATTGTCATTACTGCATCCTGAAGATAGCTAGAGTGTCCTTCAGGAGTAGCATCTCTAAAATGTTGCCAATTGTTATTTGGATCTATTATACGCCCCGCAACCCATTCAGTAACTGTTGGGCTAGCATTCCATTCGTATGAATCCTCAACTGCTGCATTATACAACGGATTACTAACACCTCTTGTAATCCAAACATTATCTGTAATGCGATCTTGGTTTTGAGGAGAGGACGGGTCAGCATAATCTTCTTTTTGGAAAAATACTCCTACTGGATCACCATTTCCAAAAACAGTTACATCAAGCCATGTTAAATTACCCGCAGGCTCAATTTCCCAGGAAAAACCTCCTCCATTACTACAACAAGTCCACGAAAGAAAAGTAACATCAAAGTATTCACCTGTTTCCTCAAGATACAGTGACATTACAGGTGTTCCAGCGTACTGCTCATCCAATGCCTCTCTCACATTGTATCCAGATTGCTCCTGAACAGCATCTCGCCAGTTTGTATATCCATAATTTGAATAATTGGCATCAAATGTCGCACCCCATCTCCACTGCGTTCCGAAGGGGCCATCGGTGTTATAGTTACCTTGTGAATAAGCATTAAAAATACCCTGTTGATCAGCACGTGTAATCCATACTGTTTCGGATATTCGGTGTTGGTTTTCTTCTAAGCTCCAATCAGAGTAGTCTTCCTTACTGAATGTCTCTACGGAGTTTTCAGAAGAGGAAGAAGTTAACTCATAGTCATATTCTAAAATCCCATCCCCGGAATTTGAGATGATAACCTGAGCAGTATCTAGGGTGTACGAAGCTATCTCAACATTTATATCTTCATCAGAAAGAACAAATCCAGGAGCAGGTATCGCCTCAGCCACAAGAGGGAAGACATACTCACCCTCATTAGGATCATTAGAGTCAATAACCAGTGCCCCATTATCTGAACCAACCGCTAGAGGCATATAAACAACCTCAATATATGACTCTTCTCCTGGCTCCAGAGATATTGCCTGGTTTATTGTTGTTGCAAATGCTCCATCTGGATCATTAACTACAATTGAATAAATCTCTAAGATTTCTGTCCCAATGTTGGTCACGATAACATCCGCTGAAACAGTGTCGCCGACAATGACTTCACCAAAATCCAATTCATCTTTGGATACCATAATGTCAGGAGCACCAATCACAGTAATCAAGACCGGTATATTGATCTCGGAATTGTCTTCATTATTATTTGTTAGTGCAAGGTTACCTGTATGCTCACCTACTAAATCATAGGTGCTGTACAAAAGATTTATTCCAGTACTTTCACCAACCGATAAGCTACCAGAACTTGGATCAATTCCAAACCCACCTGCACCAGCCGTATATTCTACAGCGTTGGCGAGCATGATTGCCTCATCATCATACCATTCATCAAATGTAGAACCAAGCACAGTAACTCTTCCACTACCAATTCCTTTAGAGAAAGTCATGTGGTCATAATCATAGCCCCACCAGTTTGGTAGGTTAAATACTACCTCTACATCATTACTATTAGGAATATATGTTGTGGAAAATGAATAAATATCAATATAACCATCAGTTCCAGCCATAATTGGATGATTCGCATCGTAATAGGTTTCATCCCAACCGTAGCCACAGCATCCATCAAACGCATCAGTTGCATTATCATAAAAACCGCCAAATCCATTATAGTTTGAACCGGTAAATAGTAATCCACCACCAGACTCAACATAGTCAAACAATACGGGCTCTAAGGAATTCATATCGTAATTATCAAACCAATGTCCAAATGGAATAAGCACAAGATCGGAACTTTGAATCTCACTTTCAATAGTGTTCGGATCCCAATTGGTCCAGACCTGGTTTATCTCATAATCGGAATAGTAATAGGAAAGTGCATCTAGGGTATTCCAAACATAATACTCATTATCCATAAGTACGGTAATCATGGTGCTACCGTTCCTGCTTTGATGAGCTTCCGGTGGAAGAATAAAATCACCGGATAATAATGAACTCCGGGTTTCGGATGATACCAAAGATTTTTGTATAGACCCACGATCAGATTTTTTCATTTTTTCCCTCAGGTCATTTTCCTGCTCCGAAGTCATAATTTGACGATCAACCATCTGATTCTGCCATTGAGCACGAAAAACTTGTGGATTCAACTGATTAGAGAGATTTCTCACATCATCTCCATCCATTTGTAGCTCAGCAGACCATTCTAGCGAATATCCACCATTATTAGTAAGACTAAGAATCTCTTCTTCTCCTTCCTCATTCACATACAGATCGATTGAAACAGACTCAGTTGTCACCAACATTTCGGCAGGCTCAATTGTGAATGTTACTGGAACAGATAAATCACTATTTAATGGGTCATTACTAGAAATTGCAAGCGTATAAGAATATGTTCCGGGTAAATGATTGCCACTAAGAATTTTAGTAACCATAGACTGTGTCTCGCCTGGGTAAACAATCCCCTCTTCTGGATCCAATGCCTGAAATAATATTTCATAAAAACGATCATATATAACCTGATTCCTATCAAAATCAGTTGCGTACACATAAGAACCGTCAGTAGAAATATTATCAAACAGCCAACCAGAAGTTCCGGTATCAATTATTTCGCCTGTGTTGAAAATACCTTGGTTTTCCAATATTTCTATGACAGCAATTAAGGACTCATCATTTACTAATAATTGATTTGCTAAAGGATCAAAGTGCAAACCAGTTATAATAGATAAATTCCAAGTACCTGCGTTGTATTCATTTATAATCTCACCATTATATCCAATTCTATATATAATATTTGAACCATCATAAGCTGAGACTAAAAAAGAGGAACCATCATAAGTAATTGCTGTTAATTCATTTACTGGAGCATCAAATGAACCAACCAGATTCAATCCTTCTTCAATTTGATAACCATAAAAAGTACCGTTTGCATCGCCAATCCAAAAGGTACTACCATCCCACGCAATACCATATGGATTTTGATGTAAAGAACCTAAAAGAATGAAATTACCATCCAAATCTCTTTTCCAAAATTCGTTAATACCATATCCAACTATATACATCTCATTATTTACGATCTCTGTTCCAGTAGGACTGCCATCAATATCTAGATAGTTGGATCCCACTAGATCTCGATTATTTTGATTTGAGCTTGCAGATCTTTTACTTTTACTATTTAAATTATCCATTAAGATTATTGACGCAGAGGAACCTTCGCTATTCCTACTCGAAAAAAACCCTATTTCAGAATTTTGAGAATTACTTCTAGCTTCTGTTTCAAAAAGCTGAGCGCTCCATTCTAATATTCCATCTCCATTATTTGTTATGATAAAATCAGTCTCCAGGGTATCACCATGAATAACCTGTGCAAAATCATAAGATTCTGGAGTAACAGATATAACCGGTTGCTCTGGTTCTTCAATTTCGCCTGGGACATCAGTACTCCATTCTGCGCCATATACAACTCCATTATTATTACCACTTAGATCTGTTAGTATATTTCCTTCACCCTCATTAAAATCCCAGAATCCAACAAGATTGGGCTCGTCTCCGATAGGACTTGTATAAAAATATTGTTGAACTTCATTTTGAGACATTGCATAATTCCATCCATGTAAAGCATCTATCTTACCATTAAACTTATATCCACCATTATTTTGATTTTCTAATCCCCACCTATTACCTATATATCCGGCAGAGTTATTTGTATTAATTTCTACAAATGGTACCTCAATAACCGATTCAAGGTTTCCATTTAAATAAGTGGTAATTGTACCCGAATTGAAGACAACTGCTACATGATACCAAGTATTAAAATTAACTTCATTAGTTAGTTTATGAACGCCGTCATTATTTCCACCTGCAAGCTCGATGTACAATCCATCGCTATGTAAACCAATGGCATAATTGGCATATGTGCTGGATGAAGCTCCTTGGGTAAATATCGGTCTTCCACTATCATAGTCATAGTGTTCTGCCTCATTAGCATTAAACCATGCAAAAAATGTATTTTGATTTGAAGAAATAAGACTCTGATTAAGTTCAACTAAATCGTCAACTCCATCAAAACTTAGAGAGTAATTCATAACAGGTTGATGGCCTAATGGAACATCCTCAGACCATATAGCGCCATATATAATTGCATTATTATCATTACCACTAAGATCTACTGATTCATTACCATCCCCTTCATTGAAATTATATGAAAACAAGATTTCTTCAGATTGAAAATCATAGATAGGAGCGCTCCAGAACTTTACATTGTCAATTAATCCAGAAAAATAAAATGGATATTGAGGATGTTGAGTCCTTCCAATCCAGAAATTTGTTAGCTCATCAAAAATTGTTCCTATATCATTTACTTGGTATTCATGCAAAACACCATCCAACCATATTGATACTAAATCTAAGTTATTATCGTAGGTATACTTAACATTATGCCACAAACCATCTCTTACAAATAATTCTGTATCAAATTCTATTCCATCATTAGAAGCATCCATATCTCTAATATAAGTATACAAGTTACCACTTGGCATTATTTCTAGCCTAATAGTTGTTGTGGGTCCACCAAAATTTGGATGGTTGAATTTGCTGATAAGAGAACTCCAGCTTTGATTTTCAACTTCTGCTTTAAAATCTAGAGCAAATGAAAACCCTTCTGAAAGGTCCCCACCATTTTCACCGGTGTCTATATAATCGTCTAATCCATCAAAGCTAAGCGAATAATTGTTTTCTGTACTTTGATTAAAATAGTAAGCCCCCATATCTGCTGTAGTTCCATCAGGATCTAATTCAAAATTTGGATTGCCTGCATCAATACAGGGAGATGTTTCGCTAAGGAAAAAATTACCATTTTCTGGATCCACAAAAAAAGGATCACTACTAATATTACCTTCACCATTGGGTAAATTAGTCTGAACATTCGAATATGTTACTGAAACTGGATCGTAGACATCTCTTTGGTTGTTGTTCCAAAAAATACAATTCACAGCCTCGCCTCCGCTCATACCACCAACGGTCCAAGGATTGCCATAAAAACCGCCTACATTATCATATACTGTACAATTTACAGAATAACAATTAGATAGGACTGAGGTGTTATTCCATCCAGAGTTTCCATGAAGCAAAGTTCCTATTACAGTAGCATTTCCAATACCAGCTGCATTTTCTGAACTATTATTTCTTACGATACAATTTTTATATGTAGTTGAAGACCATCCATTACCCCTGAAAAGTGTATTTCCATTCCCTTGTCCATTATCTTCAAAAATTACATTCAAAAATTCTACCTTACTATATTCATTACCATCTGTAAACCCAACAACAAAGTTGGAGGAAGACGGCTTTCCATCCGCTATTGTTAAATCAGATATCAAAAGAAGTGAATTTCCAGGAGATCCAATAGTCATAATTACGTTCGTTGAAGAGCCATTCAAAAAGGTATTCGAAGTTCCACTCCCAACAATTGCTATATCCTTATTAATTTGCAAGTTGTTTACGAAGAAAGTACCTGATGCGATATTGATTATGTCTCCATCATTTGCGGCATCTATTGCTTCTTGAACGGTGGAATATTGCTCAGGAACATTCAGAGTAATTTCCCCTTGTACAGGCGTTGCACAAATTTCAATTGAAGGATCCGATTCACCTTCATCATATTGGACTAAAACATAATAGCAATATTCTGTTCCATTTGATAATCCTTCATGAGTAAACGATAAATCTGTAGTCTCGTGCAACAATGTATTATCAGCACCATTGTATATTTGGTAGGTGCTAAAAATACCACAGTCAACCTCTTCATCTCTCGAATTATTCAAGACTATGGATTGTTGAGAGCTCTGATATAAAGCAAAATCAATTTCAGATGAGGAGAATCCAGATGATTGCATCTTTCTTATTTCCCTTTCAATCTGCTCATCAAATGTGAAATATCCTTCATCTTCTTGAGATCTAACAGAGTAATCGATATTTAACCCATAGTTTCCTGTCAATCCATCATATCCATCTACGACTACATAATACACACCTGTTTCCAAAGTAACTCCAATAAGAGAAGAATAAAGACCGTCAAATTCACATGTATAGTCGTCCACATAAAAGATTTCTTGACCATTACAAGCATCAAATACAGATAATTTGGTATCATAATCTGTGAAGGCGTCACAAGTAGAGATATCAAATGTCGATGTTTCAGAAACAGTCAGTTTATAAGCAACATCATCTCCCTGTAGGCCTGAAACAATCCAATTATCTCCAGTATTTTCATTGTTTCCGGTTGTATTAAAAGGAATTTGATCTATCACATAATCATGGCAGACACCTGGCTCCTCCCAAGACAAAATATTCTCACCATCTCCAGCTTGCACAGAAAAATTTTCCACTGCACATAATAGAGCTTCAGATGGCTCGGAATCGCCTTCAATTTCAAGCATATATCTTCTGTAGTCTTGATCATCATTTATCGGAGCAGCCATCCAATCTCCATCCGGAGTAGTCATTTCAATTGCCTTACCAGCATCTGGCGCTGCTGAAAAGTTTGT
>MDTB01025144.1_pt1 | contig 15907 bp, 18 predicted proteins | sample 811161 | NCBI WGS metagenome assembly MDTB01 (sample SAMN05326650, study PRJNA326480) | marine metagenome | isolation source: seawater | place: Mediterranean Sea | collected 2009 | reverse complement strand
TGAGTTTTGAACACTTATTGTGGTTGCAAAGAAATTAATGTTCTTTAGTTCGATATAACTAGCTCCGCTAAAAGTAATTGCATAGTCTGTTGTTTTTGCTTTAATGGTTCTTGATCCGGGGTTTTGACCATCATCAGGATACAAATACAACTCATTGGTTGATTTGTTATGAAACCATTCATTTGGATTGTCTAAAAAATCTATTTTTCCTTCGAAAAAATAATAATGATGCTTGTCCTTATAGGTGGTCTGGTATACAGTGTCATCACTACTTGATGTATTGTGCGTGTAAGTAATTACATCGTTTGATGAATTGTTTTGTGTATGACCTGTAATTAAAACTGCTTCTGTTTTAAATGAACCAATATTTAAAATTCCAATTGAATTATTTAAATCTAGAGGATATGGATTGACTACTGACTCATCAATAACTAAAGACCCTTGAACGCTCTCGTCATCAACATCATCAGATGGGTTTGAATCTTCAACACCCTGAGCCCATGAATCCCATGAAAATATTGAATCATCCGAAAATTGAGCATTAGGCCACCGAGCATTTACCATTGGTAAATCATCAACAAAAAGCTGAGTAATATCGCCAGTATACGAAAGAGAATATGCTCCACTGACAGCTCCATATGAACTCCAAGATCCAGTAATATCAACAGTTCCATCAATAGTAACTGACTCGTTTGGATAACCCTCAATATTAATATAGCTTGCAGAGGTACCGTCTTTGTCTATTGTAAGTGTTTCTCTATATGTACCTTCTCTTAAATAAAGGGTATTTCCTGCTGAAATCTGAGAAACCCCAAATGCAATTGTTTGCCAAGGGCTATTAATTGAGCCATCGTTTGAATTATTTCCTGTGGGAGACACATAATAAGTCTGAGAAAAAAAATAAGAATGCGAAAAAATTAGAAAAAATGAAATTTGGAAAATTCTCATGAAATAATCATTAATTTTCCTTCGACCCCCAGCCTCTTGCTTTTAACGCAACCGATGAGTTGTCTCTTAAAACTAAATTACAACCCGCATTTTCATCTTTTATATATCCAATAACAGTTAGGCTTGGATTAGCCTTGATTTTTGGAAAATCTTTTTGAGAAATTGTCATTAATAGTTCATAATCCTCACCTCCATTTAAAGCAATTGTTGTGGAGTCTATTTTAAATTCCTCGCAAACCGATATCAATTGAGGATCCAATGGGATTTTGTTCTCATACAAATCACAGCCAACTTCACTGTTTTTACAAATATGAATAAGTTCTGACGATAAGCCATCACTAATATCAATCATTGAAGTTGGAACAACTTCTAAGTCCCTAAGTAATTTAATAATATCTTTTCTTGCTTCTGGTTTTAATTGACGTTCAATTATGTAGGTATATTTTTCTAAATCTGGTTGATTTTTAGGATTTACTTTAAACACTTCTTTTTCCCTTTCTAAAACTTTTAAACCCATAAAAGCAGAACCGATGTCGCCCGAAACAACAATCAAATCATTTTCTTTTGCTCCTTTTCTTAGTATTGGGCCAGACTTTGGTGTTACTCCAATTGCAGTTACACTAATTTGCATACCCTTAACAGACGAGGTTGTGTCTCCTCCAACAAGGTCAACACCGTAATTTTCACATGCCAATTTTATCCCTTGATACAACTCGTCCAATGCCTCTAATGTAAAACGATTAGAAGCTGCAATAGAAACCAAAACTTGAGAGGCATTAGCGCCCATAGCATACAGGTCAGATAGATTAACTACAATCGATTTGTATCCCAAATGTTTTAAGGGCATATAACTTAAGTCAAAATGGACTCCTTCAATCAACATATCAGTTGTTACAACTGCATTACCATTAAAATTTAAAACTGCTGCGTCATCACCAATTCCAACAATAGTTGATTTTTGTTTTGAATTAAAATTTTTTGTCAAATTATTAATTAAGGTAAACTCTCCGATTGAATCAATTTTGGTATTAGAAGATTTTTTTGGCTCAATCATTTAGCAAACATAATTCATTTTAAAAACATGTAATAAAAGCATTGCAATCAAAATATTCTCTGTAAAAGTGGTATATTTGCATACTGGTTTAATTTTTAAATAAAGCTATGATTAAGGTTACTCCAAAAGCTAGAGACCAAGTTGTTCAAATGATGAACAGCGATGGGGTGAATACAAAAACACACTTTGTGCGTGTAGGCGTAAAAAGCGGTGGTTGCTCTGGCTTGTCTTATGAGTTAAATTTTGATGACAATTTAAACGACACTGATAAAGTTTTTGAGGACAACAACATTCGTATTGTAGTTGATAAAAAAAGTTTTTTATACCTAGTAGGTACAACCTTAGAATATTCTGGAGGTTTAAATGGAAAGGGTTTTGTTTTTAACAATCCAAATGCGAATAGAACCTGTGGTTGTGGTGAAAGTTTTGCAATGTAATTTATTGATATGGGTTATACAGAAGAAGAATTAAAAAAAGAACTTGAAACAAAAGAATATGAGTATGGTTTCTATACTGATATAGAATCTGATACATTCCCTGTTGGACTTAATGAGGATATTATAAAAGCTATTTCAAAGCGAAAAAGTGAGCCGTCATGGATGACCAAATGGCGACTTGAGGCCTATGAAAAGTTTTTAGAAATGGAGGAGCCAGATTGGGCGAACGTTAATTATGAAAAACCTGACCTTCAAAAAATTGCTTACTACTCTGCTCCCAAAGGAAAAGCTAAATACGATAGTTTGGATGAAGTTGATCCAGAACTACTAAAAACATTTGATAAGCTTGGTATTTCAATTGAAGAACAAAAAAGACTTTCAGGTGTTGCTCTTGATATTGTTATGGATTCTGTTTCTGTGGCAACAACTTTTAAAGATACTTTAGCAGAAAAAGGAATTATTTTTTGCTCTATCTCAGAAGCCATTAAAGAACATCCAGAACTTGTAAAAAAGTACATTGGTTCTGTTATTCCAAGAACTGATAATTATTTCGCAGCATTAAATTCAGCAGTTTTTTCAGACGGATCATTCTGCTACATTCCAAAAGGAGTTAGATGTCCAATGGAATTATCAACATATTTTAGGATTAATCAAGCAGGTACAGGACAATTTGAAAGAACACTTGTCATTGCTGATGAAGGTAGCTACGTAAGTTATTTGGAAGGGTGTACGGCTCCTGCAAGAGACGAAAATCAATTACATGCAGCGGTAGTAGAACTGGTTGCCTTAGATAACGCTGAAATTAAATATTCAACAGTGCAGAACTGGTTTCCTGGTGATAAAAATGGGAAAGGTGGGGTTTTTAATTTTGTAACCAAACGTGGAATTTGTCATGAAAAATCAAAAATTTCATGGACACAAGTTGAGACTGGATCCGCAGTTACATGGAAATATCCATCATGTATATTAAAAGGCAATGATAGTATCGGTGAGTTTTATTCAATTGCACTGACCAATAATTATCAACAAGCCGATACAGGTACTAAAATGATTCATATTGGTAAGCGGACAAAAAGCACAATTATTTCAAAAGGAATATCGGCTGGTAAATCCCAAAACAGTTACCGTGGACTTGTAAAAATTAGTCCAAATGCAAAAAATTCTAGAAATTTCTCACAGTGTGATTCACTATTAATGGGTAATAGCTGTGGAGCTCATACCTTCCCGTACATCGAAGCAAAAAATAAAACCGCAAAAATTGAACATGAAGCAACAACTAGTAAGATTGGAGAAGACCAAATTTTCTATTGCAATCAGCGAGGCATTGATACAGAAAAAGCAATTGCATTAATTGTCAATGGTTTTAGTAAAGAAGTATTGAACAAATTGCCAATGGAGTTTGCTGTTGAAGCTCAGAAATTACTTGAAATTTCATTGGAAGGTTCAGTTGGATAATTATGAAAAAACTAGTTCTTTTATATTTCTCTATGTTCATTATCGGATGCAATGCAGAGCCTAAAAATCAAGAATCTCAATCTTTTTTTGGTGAATTTTTGTACTATAACGATGCAGCTGTTTTAAATACAGGTCAAAAAATATATGGGGTTATAATTGATGATGACATGTTTGAACTTTACAGTTATTGTGAAAAATTAATGAGAAATCAATATGATATGGTGCCGGTTTACGTCAAAGGTGTTGTTTCAAAAAATAATGAGGAAGGCTGGGAAAATTTAATAAAAATCACCTCTATTGATTCTTTGGTGAATCCGAGAAATAGCGAAATTTTTAAACCTAACTAAATATGTTAACAATAGATAATTTACATGCTGGTTGCGAAGGAAAAACTATTTTAAATGGAATAAATCTCGATGTAAAAGCTGGTGAAGTTCATGCAATAATGGGACCAAATGGTTCTGGTAAAAGCACGCTTTCAACTGTGATAGCAGGTCACGAAGAATATGAAATTTCACAAGGGGATTTATTGTTTGATGGTGAAGATATCTCTGAAATGAGTCCTGACGAGCGTGCACACAAAGGAATTTTTATGTCGTTTCAATATCCAGTTGAAATTCCTGGAGTGTCTGTCACGAACTTTATTAAAACTGCTATTAATCAAACCAGAAAAGCTCAAGGATTGGAGGAAATGCCTGCAAGTCAGATGTTAAAAAAAATTAGAGATAAATCTGCAATGTTGGGTATTGATTCAAAATTTCTGTCAAGGTCTCTAAATGAGGGGTTTTCAGGAGGTGAAAAAAAGAGAAATGAAATTTTTCAAATGGCTATGATGGAGCCTAAGCTTGCAATTTTAGACGAAACGGACTCTGGTTTAGATATTGATGCATTAAAAATTGTTGCTAGTGGAGTAAATAAACTTAAAGGAGAGAAAAATGCAATTATAGTTATAACGCACTACCAAAGGCTTTTAGAATATATTGTTCCAGACTTTGTACACGTTCTTCACGAAGGTAAAATCGTTAAGTCTGGTGCTAAAGAACTTGCAATGGAACTTGAAGAGAAGGGCTACGACTGGATAAAAAAAGATATATAGTGGAATTAAAAGAAACATTACTATCGTCGTATCTTGCATTTGATGCTGAAGATGGTCCTCAAAATAAACTTCAAAAACATCGAAGAGAGGCAATCGAGGTTTTTGAGAATCAGGGTTTTCCAACAAAGAAATTAGAGGACTGGAAATACACGTCACTTCGAAGTTTAACAAAAGAAACATTATCTGTATTTCCAAAAAAAGAAGTTAGTCTAAAATTGGATAATGTTAGAGATTATATCCTTCAAGACGTTGATACTTACAAAATTGTTTTTGTTGATGGCGTTTACAATTCATACTTATCTGAAACAACACATGATGGTGTAGATGTTTGTTTGCTCTCAGCGGCACTATCAAAATCAAAATTTTCCCCAATTATAAAAAAATATTTTAATACTACTACAACAAAAGATGATTCATTGACAGCTCTTAACACAGCATTCACTCGTGAAGGTGCATATATTTATGTGCCAAAAAATAAAGTTGTAGAAAAACCTGTTCAAATTATTCACTTTTCTACTGGAAAAAACCCAAATTTATTATTACAGCCTCGAAACTTAATTGTTTTAGATAAAAATTCAGAAATTCAGATAATTGAACGCCACCAAAGTCTTGATAATAATAACAGTTTTACTAATGTAGTAACTGAAATTTTTACCGAAGAAAATGCACAATTAGACTACTATAAAATTCAAAATGATAAAAACACCTCGAGTTTAATTGATAGTACTTTTATTTCACAGCAAAAAAATAGTCATGCGAAAATTCATACGTTTTCTTTTGGAGGAAAACTAATTCGAAATAATTTAAACTTTTATCATCACGACAAAAATATCTGTTCAACGATGAAAGGAGTTACATTGCTTGAAGAACGTCAGTTTGTAGATCACCACACTTTGGTTCATCACGCACATCCTAACTGTGAAAGTCATCAAGATTATAAGGGTGTTTTTTCTGAAAATTCAACAGGAGTTTTTAATGGTAAAATAATAGTTGAGAAAGAAGCTCAAAAAACTAATGCATTTCAACAAAACAATAATATTTTAATTGACGATAAGTCAAGCATCAATACTAAACCACAGTTAGAAATTTTTGCAGACGACGTTAAATGTAGTCATGGTTGCACAATTGGACAACTCGACGAAGATGCTCTTTTTTATCTACAAAGTAGAGGAATTCCAAAAAAAGAAGCACAAGGATTGTTGATGTATGCTTTTTCAAATAATGTATTAAAAAGTGTAAATATTGATTCGCTTAAAAAAAGAATAAATAAATTAATTGCAAATAAACTAAAGGTAAATATCGGATTTGATGTTTAAAGAAAATTTAAATGTTAAAAAGATAAGAGAAGATTTCCCAATTCTAAAAAGAATTGTAAATGGAAATAATATAATTTATTTAGACAATGCTGCAACTTCTCAAACTCCACTTCAAGTTATAAATGCTATAAGCAATTACTATAAAACTACAAACTCAAATATACATCGAGGAGTACATTTTCTAAGCCAAGAAGCAACAGATTTGTACGAGCAAACTAGAGAAAAAATAAGAGCTCACATTAACGCTCAAAAATCAGAAGAAATAATTATTACTTCTGGAACAACTCACTCGATAAATCTTGTTGCAAACGGTTTTGAGTCAATTCTTAAAAAAGGTGACGAACTAGTTGTTTCTGAACTCGAGCATCATGCCAATATTGTTCCATGGCAAATGTTGTCAGAAAAAACTGGGGCTAAACTAAGGGTGTTACCAATGAAAAAAGACGGTACATTGGATTTGGATTCTTATAAAAGTGTTCTAAATAATAGGACAAAAGTTGTTTTTGTTAACCATGTTTCTAATGCACTTGGAATCATAAATCCTGTTAAGGAAATAATACAATTGGCTCATAAATTTGGTGCAGCTGTCTTAATTGACGGTGCACAAGCAACTCCCCATTTAATTACTAGTGTTACTGATTTAGATGCTGATTTTTACACTACATCTGCTCATAAAATATGTGGTCCTACAGGCATAGGAATGTTATATGGAAAAGAGGAATGGTTAAAAAAATTACCCCCCTATCAAGGAGGTGGAGAAATGATAGACCAAGTTACATTTGAAAAAACAACCTATGCTGATATTCCTCATAAATTCGAAGCAGGAACTCCTAACATAGCTGGTGCAGTTGGGTTTGGAGCTGCAATAGATTACATAAATAAAATTGGATTTGATTTTATAGAGTCGCATGAAAAGGACTTGTTAAAAAATGCAACAGATCAGTTAAGAAAAATTACTGGTATGAAAATTTATGGAGATATTGAAAATAAAGTTCCTGTGATTTCATTTAATGTTGATAAAGTTCATCATTATGATTTAGGAACAATTCTTGACAAAATGGGAATAGCAGTTCGAACAGGTCAACATTGTTGTCAGCCTATCATGGATTTTTATGGCATAAATGGCACAGTTAGAGCTTCATTTGCTTTTTACAACACTCATAGGGAAGTAGATATGTTTGTTAATGGAGTGAAAAAAGCTGTTAAAATGTTGCTTTAATATGTATATTTATTTTAAATGAGTATTCGTCAAAAACAAGATGAAATTGTGTCTGAGTTTGCCCTCTTTGATGACTGGATGCAAAAGTATGAATACATGATTGAGCTTGGAAAATCACTTCCCTTAATCTCGGAAAATAATAAATCAGATGATAATATTATTAAAGGTTGTCAAAGCAAAGTATGGTTACATGCTGAGCTTAATAAAGATAAAATTAATTTTACTGCGGATAGTGATGCAATAATTACCAAAGGTATTATAGCAATTCTGTTAAGGGTTTTTTCAGGTCATCATCCAACAGAAATTATTGAAAGCGATACTGAATTTATTGATAAAATTGGCTTAAAAGAACATTTATCTCCATCAAGAGCAAATGGTCTTGGATCTATGATTAAACAATTAAAGATGTATGCGATAGCTTACCAAACTAAACTTTCATGATGAATAAAAAAGAACTTGAAAATAGGATAATAGAAGTTATTAAAACCATTTATGACCCTGAAATACCAGTGAATATTTACGAGCTTGGACTTATTTACGATGTAAATGTCAATGATGAAAATATGGTGAAAATTTTGATGACCTTAACAACTCCTAATTGTCCTGTAGCCGAGTCATTACCACAAGAAGTTAAGGATAAGGTAAAATCCCTAGACCAAGTAAGTGATGTTGAATTAGAAATGACTTTCGACCCGCCATGGAATAAAGAATTAATGAGTGATGAAGCGAAACTTGAACTAGGTTTTTTATAAAAAATGAGCGACGAAATAATTAATCGTGTTGCAAATAGTTCTCTTGAGGTTGTCGATTTAGAGGAACTATATGTTGAAGGAATTAGAAATTTAATTTCAATTGAAAATTTTTTGGAACACGGAGGGGTCCTAATAGAATCTAAGTTTCGTGAAAAATTAAATTCATTTAATTGGAGTATATATTCAAACAATTATGTTGCCGTCTATTGCTCTAATGAAATTTTAGTTCCTAAATGGGCGGAACTTCTTTTTATCAATTATTTATCCCCATATGTAAAAGATGTTGTTATTGGTAATCTTGATGATTTAGAAAAATTTTTATTCACTCGAAAACTTTTAAAATTTGATGCAAAAAAATATAAAGATAAAACTGTTATGATTAAGGGCTGTAGCAACAAACCTGTTCCTCAGCAAGCCATGGGAATGGTTATTTCAATGCTGTTGCCATACGTCAAAAAACTTTCATATGGTGAAGCTTGTTCTTCTGTACCACTTTTCAAAAAACCACTATGAAAATATTTTTAAAAAACATATTTCTTGTACTTGCTATTTCTAATTTAATTTTTAGTCAAATTGAAAATAGTGACGACTGGACAAAGGGTGGAGAGGCTACGCTGCTGTTTAATCAAACCTCATTTAGCGAGTGGGTCTCTGGAGGTGAAAATAGTATATCTCTCAGTTTTCACGCAGACTACGACCTAAACTATGAAAAAAATGGTTGGAAATGGGATACAAAATTTTTGGGAGACTTTGGGCTAACCAAAATTAGTGGAAGTAAATTTTTAAGAAAAACTAATGACAGATTTGATCTACAATCTCTACTAGGAAAAAGTTTCTCAGAGAGATGGAGCTACTCAACTGTATTTGGAATAAAAACTCAATTTGCTAAGGGATTTACATATGGAGAAAATGATGATGGTAACGAGATAAAAATATTAAAAACTCAATTTTTTTCACCAGTATACATTCAGTTAGGGGTAGGTTTATATTGGAAAAAAGATGATAAACTTTGGGTAAATATTGCTCCTTTTACTCAAAGACTAACGTTGGTGAGTAGAAAATTTACTATGAATCTTACTGACGGTAAAGAATATTTTGGGGTTAAAAAAGGGGAGAACCATAGGTTTGAATTAGGAGCTTCGATAAGTGCGTTTTATTCGTTTAACCCAATGGAGAATTTGAAGCTTGAGCAAAGACTAGGATTATACTCAGATTATTTAGGGAAAGCAGAAAATGTTGATTTGGATTATTTAATTTCAGCTAAAATGAAAGTCAACGAAAAAATATCAACTAATCTGATTATTCAGTTAGTTTACGACGATAATGCAGTTCAAAAACTTCAAACTCGCCAAATATTTGGGATTGGTGTTAATATTAAATTAAATTAAAAATCTGGATATAAAAAATGGTTGTATGGGAATCTACTAATATGTATTTGTTTGATAATTTCATACAACTTTGTTTTAAAAATTTCAAAATTAGATTTTTTAATTGCTGAAATAAAAATTACATTCCCTTCATTCTTTGCCATCCAAGTTTGTTCCCACTCATCTAATGTATAATGTCTTTTATCTCTTTTTATTGTTAAATCTGTTTCATCATAATTATCTGGGCTATAATTATCAATCTTATTAAATATTAACAACATTGGCTTGTGACTTGCCTTAATTTGTGATAAAATTAAATTTACTGAGTCTATCTGCTGTTCAAATTGAGAATGAGATATATCAACAATATGAAGCAACAAATCTGCTTCTAAAACTTCATCTAATGTGCTTTTAAATGACTCAACAAGTTGCGTTGGAAGTTTTCTTATAAAACCAACAGTGTCTGAAAGTAAAAAAGGAAGGTTTTGAATTACAACTTTTCTAACAGTAGTATCAAGTGTGGCAAATAATTTATTTTCAGCAAAAACATTGCTGTTGCCAAGGCAGTTCATAATTGTAGATTTTCCAACATTTGTGTAACCAACCAGTGCAACTCGAACAAGGGAACCTCTATTGCCCCTTTGAGTTGACATTTGCCTATCAATTGAACCTAATTTTTTTTTTAGCAATGAAATCTTGTCACGAACAATTCTCCTATCTGTTTCAATTTCAGTTTCTCCTGGTCCCCTCATACCTATACCTCCTCTTTGGCGTTCTAAATGAGTCCATAATCCTTTTAATCTTGGAAGTAAATACTGATATTGAGCTAATTCAACTTGGGTTCTAGCATAACTTGTTTTTGCTCTTTGTGCAAAAATATCTAATATTAGTCCAGTCCTGTCAATAATTTTACAACGTAAGATTTCCTCAACGTTCCCTTGTTGCGCGGGGCTAAGTTCTTCATCAAAAATTACAGTTGAAATCTTATTTTTTTTAACAAAAGTTTTTACTTCTTCAATTTTACCAGCACCTAAAAAAGTTTTTGAGTTTGGAACTTTTAATTTTTGAGTAAATCTTTTTAAAACTTTACCTCCTGCAGTGAATGCTAAAAAAGACAACTCGTCAAGAAATTCCTGAGTTTTATCTGCATTTTGATTTTCATTTATAATGCCAATAATTACTACATTTTCATATTGAATATTTTGTCTTTCAATCATTATTTATTCCAATAAGAAAGTGTGATCTTATCTTCACTAAAAGAGGCATAACTGTTGTAATTAATCCAATCTCCTAAATTTACATACTTTGATTTTTTTGGCAGATTAATTTCAAGAGGCAAATGACGATGTCCAAAAATAAAGTAGTCAATATTATTATTTAAAAGCTTTTTTTTACAATATTCTACCAACCATTCATCATCAGGATTACTGTAGAATTTGTCTTTTTCACTATAAATTATCCGATTCTTGTTAGATAAAAATTTTGCGATTGAAAGTCCAATATCAGGGTGAATTAATCTAAAAATGAATTGTAGTAACTTATTTTTGAAAGCCTTTTTTAATCTTTTATATCCATTATCATTAGGTCCAAGTCCATCTCCATGTCCCAATAATATTTTTTTTGAATTAAGTTCAATTTGTTCTGGTTTATGAAAAACCTTAATACCGAGCTCTTTCTCAAAATATCCTTTCATCCACATGTCATGATTTCCAACAAAGAAGAAAACTGGTATTCCGTTATCTACAAGTTCTGCCAATTTTCCTAAAACTCTTACAAAGCCTTTTGGAACAACATGCTTGTATTCAATCCAAACATCAAACAAATCCCCCAATAGATATATTGAATGTGCATCTTCTTTAATCTTATCTAACCATTTAACAAAAATCTTTTCTCTTTTTTGACTTTCAATAAGATTTGGAGCCCCCAAATGATTGTCAGAAGCAAAATATACTTTTTTGCCTTTTGGAATTTTCATCATACTAATTTACAAATTACTGGTCGCTAGCATACCACTCAGCAAAAGATGTAGCTGTTTCATGTAATTTAAGTTTATAAAGTTTAATTTCTGAAGGCAATCTTGAATTAATTTTTCTTGCAAAATCAATAATCATTTCTTCACAAGTTGGTTGATAATTTACTGTTATAATTTTGTGGCCCTTGCTCTTTAAAGTATTTGCAAGTTCTAAATGAGGTGACTTTCCGTTAAATACAGTTGCATGATCAAATTCATCAACAATTTCTTTTTTTACAATTTCTTTCAAGTCAGAAAAATCAATTACCATACCATATTTAGGATTGTTCTTTTCAGCGATTGGTTTCCCTTGGACTGTTACTTCTAATTGATAGCTATGACCATGAATATTTTTACACTTCCCATCATGTCCGTAAAGAGCGTGTCCGGTCTCAAATTTAAATTTTTTGGTTACTCTGATGTAGCTCATTTAATTTTGTTTAAGATTTTTTGAGTTTTAGGCATTAGTAAAAGTCTCGCTGAAATTTCTGCATTTTCCAATATGATATTATCGATTTTTTTATCAGACCAAAGTACTTTTTTTAACATGGTTAATGATTCCAACTGATAATTTATAAACTCACCTGTAAATTCATTCAAAGTCAAATTTAATTTTTTTTCATTGTCAACAACATCATTAATTAATCCATTTTCTAAACACCAATCAGATGATTTCCATTTTTTTGGGTTATAGGCTAATGATGAAAGGGCTGAAACTCCAACCTTTCTTCTAACCAATGGTGCTATCAAAAATGGTCCAATACCAATAGCTAATTCTGATAATTTAATTTGTACTTTTTGACTTGCTATTACATAATCACTCGCTGCTAACAAACCCAAACCACCTCCTACAACTTTTCCATGAACATTACTAACCACGATTTTTTGGCAGTTTTTAATGGAGATTAAAAGATTTGCAATTTTTGAAAAAAAAACTATACCATCACTTAATGATTTTATACCAATCAATTCATCAAATGATGCGCCAGCACAAAAAGCCATTGATTTGTCGCTTTGGAGTACAATAACTTTAACTTTTGGATTTAAAGAACAACCATTAATTTCAAAAGTTAACTTATCCAATAAATTACTAGTCAGGCAATTCTGTTTTGGATGACTGAAATTTATTGTAGCTACTCCATTTTTAATTTTGTTAATAACTTTTCCTTTAATCATAATGAATTTTAGGGTGCCTTATTAATCCAAACAGATGTTTTATTCTGTATGTAATTAATTTTTTTAAAAAACTTTTTCTGTGTTTACCTAGCATATAAAAGTACGCATTGTTTCTCACATCCCCGTCTATTATATAAGGTTTAAAATTATTTTTCCATGCAGAAAAATTAAAACTAAGTTGGTCTCTTTTGCTTCCATTTTTTATTTCATTCCACCATATTTCCATGGTTTTTTTAACCTGTTGGTTATGGTGCTGTCTAAACAAAACTGTTGCAGAAATTAAACCGTTTTCATGTGGATAGTTCTGTTTTTTATATCTAGTTATTTGATTTTTTATGGTTACTAAATCATCTTTCAAAATTCCACGCTCGTTGTATATATCAATTATTGCTTTGTACTCCTTATAAACACAGTCTCTAGCATCAGATGCCTGGTTGTGGTCATAAATACCCATTGGGGAATTTTTTAAGATTTTATTGAAAAGAATTTTAGGGTTTCTAAGTACCAATATATTTCCATCAATATAAATTGAATATTTATAATCGTTTAAATACAGGTGTGGTAAAATTTTAGGGTGTCTTGATTTTCTTGCAGTATCATTAATTTTGGAAGAGACCTTAATTATTTTCCATTTTGAAGACTTAAAAGGTTGGTCTGTAAAGCATATATAATCAACTCCATTAAATTGAGGTTGTGGGATTAAACCATCATAAGAGCCAAAGATAGAAGTGTAAATTACAATCTTGTTATTATTAATCACATTTCAAAAATAATGATAGTAAATTCAAATTATGTTTTTAACTTTAAATAGTTATGTCGGAGAAATTTAGTAATGAAAAAATTTTTGTAAAAAATATACCTCAGTATGACAATGAGCAAATAACCCCTATCGAGAAGGACTATTATAATGTAATTGCTATAAATACTGTGATAACGTTTCTAATATTCACAGTTGCATATTTTATATCCTTAAATGTATTTGAATTCTTGAGAAAATTTGAATTTAAATTTTTGTTGACTGTTTGTTATTTTATTTTTTGGATTTTTTTATTCGTATATGGTTGGTTTTCATTCAAAAAAAGAGGGTATTGTTTTAGAGAACACGATGTTATTTACAAGTTTGGTCTTTTGGAAGAAACTGTTGTGCTTATCCCTTTCAATAGAATTCAACACATTGCATTACATCAAGGTATATTTTCTAGAATCTATGGCCTTGCCTCTCTTCAGTTTTATACAGCTGGTGGGTCAACGACAGATATTAACATTAAGGGATTCAAATTAGAGGATGCAAAAAAATTTAAGGAATTTGTCTCAAATAAAATTGAAAAAATTAAATCAAAATAATTTTAATGGAAGATATTAAAACTTCTGTAATTGAAAGATTTTCAAATTTTAGAAAGCAATCGGCTTTTGGAACCTTAATTTTCTTTTTTGAATCTGTTAGAAAAAATATTTTTAATTTCATAATTGTTCTACTTCCTATCTTTCAAGGAAAATATACTTTTGCCCTTATCATACTTATTGTAATTTTTATATGGTATGGCTCAGCATCATTTATTAAGTATTATTATTTCACATACAGCTTTGATTTTAGTAAATCCGAGTTTCTTGTAAATAAAGGTTTTTTGAAAAAAACTAAATTGAGTATTCCTTTTGAAAAAATTCAGCAAATAAATTTAAATCAGAATTTACTACACAAGATTTTTGATTTGTATGAAATCCAGATGGATACTGCTGGTTCTAGCTCAACCGAGGTAGACATTAAAGCAGTTTCGAAAAAAACTGCTGATGACTTTAAAATTATCTCTCAAATTGTCAAGAAAAACTTTGATTTAAAGTCTGCAAAAAAAAATATTTCAGAGAGTATTAATAAATCTTTAAAAATCAATTTGATTACACTTGTTAAGGCTGGTCTTACCTCAAGATATTTTGAAACACTTGGATTGATAACAGGGACAACATTTGTTTTATTACAATACCTTGATGATTTAAAAATAGATTACGCAGACAGTTTAAAAAACATATTATTTGACACCAACTACACCATAAATTTCATATTATTAACTGTTCTAATAATCATAACTTTTGTTCTAACACTTAATTTAATCACGACTGTTATTAAATTTTTTAATTTCAGCGCAAAGAAAAAATCAGAAAGTTTAGAAATTGAATTTGGTCTAATTAAAACTAGATCTATAATCCTTTCACCTTTAAAAGTTCAAGAGTTCAGAATTTCGCAAAACTGGCTACAAAAGCAAATTAAAATACGAGAAATAAGAATAAATCAAGCATCAAGTGATGAATCCTACGCTTCAAATAACAGAAATACAATAAAAGTGCCTGGTTGTTCTTTAGACCAAAAAAATGAGCTTTTTGAATTTATTTATCAAAAAAAAACTGGGCAAGCAATAAAACTAAAACCAAATATCAGAAAATTTATAATCAATTTTTTTTGCTTTAGTCTCACCCCTTCTATAATCGTAACTGCAATTTATTTGATTTTTCCATTATTAAAATTTTCAATAACTCCTTTTCTAATTATTGGTTATTTATTGTTTACAACATTTGTAAATTGGAGACTATACAAAAATAATGAGCTTTATTTCTACAATAATTTTATAAAGGTAAAATCAGGATTTTGGGATATAAATACTAAGATTATAGAGAGCTATAAGATTCAATCAGTTGTATTAACACAACCAATTTGGCATAAAAAATATAATCTTGGAAATGTTACTTTTTTAACTGCTGGCGGACAAATAAGAGTTAGTACATACAAATATGATTTGTTAAAAAAAATAGTTAATAATGTTTTGTTTAAGGCTGAAAAAACTAGTCTTAGATGGATGTAAATCTCTATTTTTTACTTCACAACTTATTAACAAAAGTTTCAATTTGTTAAGAATTTGTTACCTGATTGTTAAACATTTGTTAATTTCAAACCAATTAAATAAATATTATGAAAAAACTATTTACTTCTTTTTTAACGCTCGCTTTTGCTGCGTTATTTTTTACAACTTTTGGTACACAAAAAGTTGAGGCTCAGGATTTCGGAGCTGATGTTGCAAGTTCATAT
>MDTB01076188.1_pt1 | contig 15909 bp, 13 predicted proteins | sample 811161 | NCBI WGS metagenome assembly MDTB01 (sample SAMN05326650, study PRJNA326480) | marine metagenome | isolation source: seawater | place: Mediterranean Sea | collected 2009 | reverse complement strand
GACGCAGGACTGGACGTTGTCGGCTCCGACCACACCTGGGATGTACTTGCTTCACCTTGCGGCCCAAGACGGTCCTCAACGCGTTTGGCGTTGGGTGGTTCGCTGAGCTGCAACCCATGAGACACAAAAAAGGCCCGCCAACTGGCGGGCCTTTTCGCTTCTGCAGGTTAGGAAGGAAGGACTCAATCTTTGCTTCCGACCAAGAGCGACACACAGCCTTCATGCAAGATGGCGGCGTCCGTGTCGGGGACTTGGATTCGGAAACGAAGTCGTTGGGCATGCTGCAAGCTGAAGTCCACGTGGTCTTCGCCGTTGGAATTGCTCCAGATGCGGATGCCTTGTTGGTCGAGGATGTCGAATGTGACTTCTCCCAAGACGGGATGGGCACACACGGCCACACGGTATTCCGTGGATGGCAAGAAAGTGACACTCAATTCAGCCTCGTCCCCCGCGATGAGAACGGCCGAGTTGTAGTTGTCGTTTTGGGCGTACCCCTCCAACACTGGGAGGCAGTTGCGCTTGGTGAAGGTGCGGCATTGCGCGGAAGCCGAAGCCGAGAGCAACGACAGAACGGCGATGCAAAGGGAAAGGCGCTTCATCGATGGATTCATGTCGTTTACTTGATGAGTTCGTTACGCACCGAGCCTACGGTCTCGGTGATTTGGGACAGCACGTCTTCGCTCGCGGTGTAGCTGGGGCCACCTCCGATGATGAGGGCACCACCGCTCTTGGACACGTTGCTGTTGGCTTCTTCTTTTTCGACGGCGTCAAAAGCAGTCACGATCGGCTGCAACTGGGCGACCATGGCCTTGAGTTCGGGAGATTGTTCGTAGCTCGTCACCAAGTCCAGCACGTCTTCCATCACCAGCTTTTGTTCTGCGATTCGGGTGCGCAATTCTTCGTTTGCCTGATCGGTGTGTCGTGTCGCGAGGTAGAGGCTTTCCACCCAGCCCGCCGCCACGAGCATGCCGCTGAGGTCCTCTTGGCCGTTGGACTTGAGTTTCTCGTTCATGTTGAAGAACGCCTCCGATACGATGGCCACCAAGGAGTCTTGGCGGGCTCGGTTCTCTTCAGCGCGGGTCAACAGGTCGTCGCCAATGACGTCGCCCACCCCCAAGTCGCGGGCGAGGCTCTTGACCACTTCGAGGTAAGTCAAGCTGATGGCGTTCTCTTCAAAAATGGTGGCGTAGCTGAGGTCTGCGCCGTACACCCCCAAGTTGATCGCCTGGCGGTCTACGGTGACGTAGTTCGAAGCTGCCAGGGCAGAGTGCAAATGTTCTTGGGAGAACTGGGCACCGGTCTTTTGGACAATTCGTGCCGTCTCCATTGGCGTGGGGGCCGCACGGAAGATTTTCTTCAGGCGCGCGGTCCGTTGGGTCACGGAAGCGCCTTCAGACAGGGAATTCCCAGAAGTGGTGGGGCTGCTTTGTTCCCCGCAGCTGGTCAAGGCGAAGATGCCAGCAGCCAAACCGAGGTACAGGGTGTTGCGAAGCTTGTTCATGCGTTTCAGGTTGGTACGAATTTGGAGGTTCGTTCCAGATGTACGCGTGTGCGTGCAAAAAGTTCTGCACGCCAAATTGTGTACCGGAGGTCAGTGCGCCTCGAGCCAGGTCTGTCCGTGGGAGACTTCCACCTCCAAGGGAACCTCCAACTTCGCGGCGCGCTCCATGCACGTCACCAAGAGTTTCTTCACCTTGTCCAGTTCGTGCACCGCAGCATCCACCACCAATTCGTCGTGCACTTGCATGATGAGTTTGCTGTCCATGCCTTCAAGCGCCTTGGCGACTTCAATCATGGCCACTTTGATGATGTCCGCGGCGGAACCCTGGATGGGTGTGTTGACGGCGTTGCGCTCCGCGAAAGCGCGCACCACAGCGTTGTTGCTGGAGATGTCAGGCAGTGGCCTGTGGCGTCCCATGAGTGTCGTGGCTTGCCCTTCTTCACGGGCTTTGGCGACGCAGGCTTGGGTGAAGGCTTGCAATCCTGAGAACTGGGCGTGGTAAGCCTCGATGATTCCCTTGGCCTCTCGGCGGGGAATGCCGAGCGTTTCCGCCAGCCCAAATGCTCCCTGGCCATAGAGAATGCCAAAGTTGACGGCCTTGGCTTGGCTGCGCTGGTCGCGTGTGACCTCGTCGAGTCCCACCCCGAACACCTTGGCTGCCGTGGCCGCGTGGATGTCTTCCCCTTGTTGGAACGCTTCGATCAGCCCCTGTTCGCCACTCATGGCCGCGGCGATGCGGAGCTCGACTTGGCTGTAGTCGGCGGCCACGATCACACGGTCTGGAGAACTGGGCACGAAGGCCTTCCGGATTTCACGCCCTTGGGGTGTGCGGATGGGAATGTTCTGGAGGTTGGGGTCCTTGCTGCTCAACCGCCCGGTGGCCGCGACCACCTGCATGTAGGTGGTGTGGACCCTTCCGGTGTCGGGGTGGATCAACGCGGGGAGCGGTTCCACGTAAGTGGACCTCAGCTTCTTGAGTTTTCGATACTCCAGCACTTCCGACACGATGGGGTGGGCGTCCTTAAGTTTGCTCAGCACGACTTCGCTGGTGGGGTATTGGCCGGTCTTGGTCTTCTTGACTTTGGCCGGGATTTGAAGGTGGTCAAACAGCACGTCTCCCAACTGCTTGGGTGAGTCGACGTTGAACGGGGTCCCGGCGTGGGCCTGGATGGACCCTTGGAGGGCGTCCAATTGGGTCGCCAACTCGGCGCTGAAGGCCGACAAGTGGTCGATGTCCAAGGCCACACCCTGGAGTTCCATGTGCATGAGCACGGAGAGAAGCGGCATTTCCACGTCCCTGTACAACGCCTCCAATTGGCTGTCGGCCAGTTTGGGCAACAGCACCTCCGCGAGTTGGAGGGTGATGTCGGCGTCCTCGCACGCGTAATTGACCACCTCCATTGGGGGCAGGTCGGCCATGCTCTTTTGGTTCTTGCCCTTCTTGCCCAACAACGCGGTGATTGGGATGCATTGGTAGGCGAGGAACGACTGGGCGAGGGCGTCCATGCCGTGAGGTTGGTCGGGCTCGAGCAAGTAGTGGGCCACCATGGTGTCCACGAGGTGGGCGCGGGTCAGGTCCACCCCGTGACGCGCCATGATTTTGCCGTCGTACTTGAGGTTTTGGCCCACAACAGTCGAATTGGCCGACTCCAACAAAGGCTTGAACACCGCCCGAATGTCTGGCCACGAGTCTGCATCGACAGGCACGTAGGAGGCCACGCCGGCTTTGTGGCTGAAGGACATGCCAACCAAATCGGCGGCCATGGCGTTCAACCCTGTGGTCTCGGTGTCAAAGGCGAAGCGTCCAGCGTCGGCCAACGTCTTGGCAAGTTCGGCCCACGTGTGTGGGGTGTCAACCAATGTGTAGTCCACCTTCGACTCGTCCAAGGAGGACAAGGTGGAGACGGAGGGAGCAACTTCCATGGCGGCGTCAAACATGCTCAGCTGGCCGTCTGAATCGCCGCCGTTGGCCGTGGCGGCAGGAGCTGTGCGTGCGGCTTGGGCCAGCGCGGCGTCCGTTGAGGCTGTGTCGCCCAACAGCCGGCGTGACAAGGTGCGGAATTCGAGCTCTTCGAGCAAGGGCGCGAGTGCAGCGCCGTCAGGCGCCGACATGGCCATGTCCTCGAAATTTTCGTCAAACGGAATGTCGAGGACGATGGTGGCGAGCTCGCGGGACAAGAAGGCCAGCTCCCGGTTGGCTTCCACCTTTTCCTTCATCTTGCCCTTCAACTGGTCGAGGTTGTCGTACAGCCCTTCCATGGAGCCGTAGGCCTGGAGGAATTTAATGGCGGTCTTCTCGCCGACCCCCGGCACGCCTGGGATGTTGTCCGCCGAGTCGCCCATCAAGCCCAACAAGTCGATGACTTGGGCGGGATCTTCCAGCCCGTACCGCTCACGTACTTCGTCGGGCCCCCACACGGTGGGTGGGTTGCCGCCACGTCCAGGACGGTACATGCGAATCTTGTCGCTCACAAGTTGGGCGAAGTCCTTGTCTGGCGTCATCATGAAGACGTCAAACTCTTCCTTCTCGGCGCGTTTGGCCAAACACCCGATGAGGTCGTCGGCCTCGTACCCAGGGGCCTGCAACACCGGAATGCGCATCCCTTCCAGAATGTCTACGATCCAAGGCACACTCAGCTTGATGTCCTCAGGGGTCTCGTCCCGGTTGGCCTTGTAGTCTTGGAATTGCTCGTTCCTCAAGGTGGGCCCGGGAGGGTCAAACACCACCGCCAAGTGCGTCGGCTGCTCCCTGCGAACCACCTCGAGCAAAGCGTTCGTGAAGCCAAACACCGCGGACGTGTTCATGCCCTTGGAGTTGATGCGGGGGTTTTTGATGAATGCGTAGTACGCCCGGAAAATCAGGGCATAGGCGTCCACGAGAAAGAGCTTCTTGTCGGAGGGAGGGGTGATCATGCGGGGCGGTTCTTGACGATGGGCACGGCGCTGCAAGCTTCGCCGAACATGAGGGACTTGACAACCGGGCCCAGGCGTTGGGTGAACGCCACCAGGGTGTTGGGCCCACCTGCCGTGGCACAGCCCTTGACGATGACCCGCTGGCCGCGGTACGTTTCGAGGTCGAAGTCGAGCACGGCGTCGTGCCAAGCGCGTTGCGTCGCGTCCGCCTTGGATCCTACCATGGCCCGCGCGCCAGCGGCGTTCAGTGCATGGGCCACGAGCATCCATGCCCAATCCGGCAAGATGGCGTCGGTGGTGCAATGCAGGGCCACGAGGTGGTCGGCGTGGGACGAAGCGTCCCAACTTTTGACGCTGTCCCGGAAGTCTTTTTCCCGAAGGACGAACCCGTGGTCTAGCCATTGCGACACGTCCACCACATCCACCTGACGGGGCTGGAGTTCTCGGCTCAAATCAAGTTGAATCAGACCACTTTCTTGGACACGGTTGACCAGGGGTTCTTCCATGTCCCGAAGCTACATCACGGGGTCACCAGACCCAATTCAGGCGTCACGCAATTCGGAGCCCTTTGTCGGCATTTGCTGCACCTCGGGCTTGAACCATGTCGGTGGCCTTGGCGACGATGGCTTCAGTGTCGTAGCCGCACTCGGCGTAGAGCTGTGCTTGGGTGCCATGCTCGATATACCGATCGGGGACCCCAAGGCGGACGACCTTGGCCGCGTAGCCTTGCTCCATGGCCCATTCGGTGACGGCGCTTCCCATGCCGCCTTGCACACAACCGTCCTCGACGGTGATGACGTCCTTGAACCGGCTGAACACTTCATGAAGCAGCACTTCGTCCAAGGGCTTGACAAAGCGCATGTCGTAATGCGCGGCAGACACGCCCTGAGCTTCCAGTTTGTCCGCAGCGGCCACGACTTCCGTGCCGATGGCCCCGATGCTGAGCAGCGCGACGTCGTCGCCATTACGCAGGCGTCGTCCACGGCCAATTTCCACAGCTTCAAACGGCGTTTGCCAATCGACCATGGAACCTGTGCCGCGTGGGTAGCGGATGACGAAGGGACCACTGTGCTCCTGCGACGAGGTGTACATGAGGTTGCGCAGCTCTTGCTCGTCCATGGGGGCGCTGACCACCAGGTTGGGGATGCAACGCATGTAGGCCAAATCGTAGACCCCGTGGTGGGTCGGTCCATCGGCCCCCACAAGCCCACCTCGGTCGAGGCAGAACACCACGTGGAGGTTTTGAATGGCCACGTCGTGGATGACTTGATCGTATGCCCGTTGCATGAACGAGGAGTAAATGTTGCAGAAAGGCACCAAACCGCGCGTGGCTATGCCTGCGCTGAACGTCACGGCGTGCTGCTCGGCAATGCCCACGTCAAACGCCCGGTCGGGCATTTCCTCCATCATGAACTTCAAACTGCATCCGCTGGGCATCGCTGGGGTCACGCCCACAATGCGCCGGTCTTTCTTGGCAAGTTCGATGATGCTGTGCCCAAACACGTCTTGGAACTTCGGCGGCTTGGGGGTGGTGTCGGTCGACTTGAAAATCTCGCCCGTCACCTTGTCGAACAACCCTGGGGCATGCCATTTTGTGGGGCTTCCTGCCTCGGACGGTGCGTAGCCTGCGCCTTTGCGGGTGACCACGTGCAGCAGCTTGGGACCGGGAATGTCCTTGATGTCTTCGAGCACCTTGGTCAAGTACTCCACGTCGTGGCCGTCCACCGGGCCGAAGTACCGGAAGTTGAGCGACTCAAACAGGTTGCTCTGCTTCAAGACGGCCCCTTTGATGGCGTGTTCCACTTTTTGTGCAATGGCTTGGGCGTTGGGCCCAAACTTGCTGATTCGACCCAACAATTCCCAGACCTCGTCTTTGACGCGGTTGTAGGTGTGGGAGGTGGTGATGTCGGTGAGGTAGTCTTTCAACGCCCCCACGTTGGGGTCGATGGACATGCAGTTGTCGTTGAGCACGACCAGCATGTTGGTGTCTTCTGCGCCTCCGTGGTTGAGCCCCTCAAAGGCCAAGCCCGCGGACATGGCGCCGTCTCCGATGACGGCCACATGTTGCGTGTCTTTCTCCCCGTTGTGGCGGCTGCCCACAGCCATGCCGAGGGCGGCGCTGATGCTCGTGCTGCTGTGCCCTACCCCGAAGGTGTCGTATTCACTTTCGCTTCGCTTGGGGAATCCAGACAGACCTTGGTATTGACGGTTGGTGTGAAATTCCTTCCGGCGGCCAGTGAGGATTTTGTGACCGTAAGCCTGGTGGCCGACGTCCCACACGATTTGATCTTCAGGGGTGTTGAAGACATAGTGCAACGCCACGGTCAATTCCACAACTCCCAAACTTGCGCCGAAGTGCCCTCCTTTCTCAGAGACTACATCCACAATGAATTGACGGACGTCGTCGGCGACCTGCTGAAGTTCTTCAGGCTTGAACTTGGACCTCAAGTCCGAGGGGTGCTCGATCTTGGAGAGATGTGGGCCGGCGGCGAAAGCGTCCATGGAATTCAAATCATTGGTTGAGGGGATGTAACAAATCTAACCCCCTCGTGTTTCCTTTCCGCCAAAAAGACGTCACGCCAGCACCTGCGCGGCCAAACCGAGCAAAATGGCCCGGCCGTCGGAGTTGGCGAGGTCGTCGCTGCACGCCCGTTCTGGGTGCGGCATCATGCCGAAGACATTCTGGCCTTCATTGCACACGCCCGCGATGTTCAGCAAGGCCCCATTCGGGTTGCTCATGGCGTTGACTTGACCATCCTCGTCGCAGTATTGGAAGAGGATTTGGTCGTTGTCCTGCAGCACTTTCAAGCCCTCGTCGTCGATGTAGTAGTTGCCCTCGCCGTGTGCAATGGGAATCACCAACGGGGTGTCGGTGTCGCACCCTGCCGACACGGCAGCGGTCCGAGACACGGGCTTGAGGTGGACGTTGCGGCAGATGAACTTGCGGCTCTCGTTGTGGCGCAACGTCCCTGGCAAGAGCCCAGCTTCGCACAGAATTTGGAATCCGTTGCACACGCCCATCACTCGCCCTCCGCGGTGGGCGAAGGCGATGACTTCTTCCATGATGGGGGAAAATCGGGCGATGGCGCCGCTGCGCAGGTAGTCGCCGTAGCTGAAGCCACCTGGGAGCATGACCGCTTCGCACCCTTGCAGGTCGCGGTTTTTGTGCCAGAGTTGCACCACATCAAATCCGAGGTCTTGGCCCAAGGCATGGACCATGTCCATGTCGCAGTTGGAACCGGGAAACGTGACAACGCCAATTTTCATGGAGCGAAGTTCGGCATTCTCAAGCGCATGGCCGAGCCATCCAAGCCGCATTTTCCCACGTTCGTCCACAATGGTTTCAGACTTCTTCGGAGCGTTGTGTATTTTCGCTCGGCAATCTCGCAGACATGAACACCCAAGATCTCATCACCCCCCTCGCCCAGTTCATCGAATGGACCTTCCAAACGGTGTTGTTGCCCATCAGCGACATGTTCAACTGGGGCGTGATTGCGTTGGGCCTGGCGGGCCTGGCGTTTTGGCTTCGTCTTCAAGCGAAGTACAACGCCCGCGCCGAACAGGACGGCACCATCATGTGATTCTGGGGGCGTCTCAAATGACGTCCTGGCCGATGTCCCTGCGGCAATTCTTGCCTGCAAACGAAATTGAGTCGGCCAATTCGTAACTCTTTTTCAAGGCGTTTTCCGGGGTCGCTGCCAGGGCTGAACACGCCAGCACGCGACCTCCTGCTGTCACCACATTGCCTCGGCTGGTGGTGGTGCCTGCGTGGAACAGCAGCGCATCCTTGTCCACCTGCTCAGGCAACTTGATGGTCTTTCCCTTGGGGTAAGGACCGGGGTAGCCTTCCGACACCAACATCACCGTGCTGCAGGTCCGTGGATCAATCTGAAGGTGGTACTCGCTGAGCAATCCGGCCCCCATGTTTTCGAACAAGTGAAGCAGGTCGGATTGGATGCGTGGCATGATCACCTCGGTCTCCGGGTCGCCCATGCGGCAGTTGTATTCCACCACGTACGGGTCGCCACCCACCTTCATCAACCCGAAGAAGATGAACCCGTTGTACGGAATGCCGTCGGCCGCGAGGCCTTTCACGGTAGGAATGATGATTTGGTTCAACGCCTTCTCGTGGAACTCCGCGTCCATGAATGGCACGGGGCTGATGGCGCCCATCCCGCCCGTGTTGGGCCCCGTGTCGCCTTCTCCAATGCGCTTGTAGTCCTTGGCGGAAGGCAGCAGATGGAATGCCTTGCCGTCGGTCACCACAAACATGCTGCATTCAATGCCGTCCATGAACTGCTCGATCACCACGCGTTGGCCCGCCGCCCCGAAGGAGGATCCGGACAGCATGTCCTTGACCACTTGTTCGGCTTCGTTCAAGTCCTCGGTGATGATCACCCCCTTGCCCGCGGCCAACCCGTCGGCCTTCAAGACGTAAGGGGCCTTCATCCCGTGGAGGAACTTCAAAGCGTCGTCCACCTGTTCACCGGTGAACGCACCGTACGCCGACGTAGGAATGTTGTGGCGCTTCATGAACTCCTTGGCAAACGTCTTGCTTCCTTCCAGCTGAGCACCCGCCGCACGTGGCCCAATCACCACCAAATCGGGGTGCTTGCCACAGTCTTGCAGATGGTCCACCAATCCGTCCACGAGCGGGGCTTCGGGACCCACAATGACCATGTGGATGTTGTGCTTTCTGATGGCGCGGCTCACGGCGTCGTGGTTGGAAGCGTCCAACTTGAGGTTGGTCGCCACCCCGTCTGTTCCAGCATTCCCAGGGGCTACGAAGAGTTGCGTCAAAAACGAGCTTTGGGCCAGCTTCCAAGCAATGGCGTGCTCCCGTCCACCGGAGCCAATGAGCAAGACGTTCATGCGCGTAAAATTACGCCATCCCTTGCGGGGACAGGTCTTGAGGTTATCCACAAAACCCGCACTTCGGGGCTACCTTCGTTCCTGTGCTGAGCGTTGTCATCATTGCCAAAAACGAAGCCCACAACCTGCCCCGCTGCCTGCAATCCTTGAAGGGGTTGGCCGACGAAGTGGTGGTGGTGGACTCCGGTTCCACCGACGGGACACTGGAGGTGTGCGCCCAGCACGGCGCCACGGTGCATCAGCGTGACTTCACCACCTACGCCGACCAAAAAAATTGGGCGGCCGATCAAGCTTCACACCCCTATGTTTTGAGTTTGGACGCGGACGAATCTGTGAGCGCCGACCTCTTCAAAGAGCTTACGGCGTGGAAAACCTCCGCGGCCTCAACCGACGAACTTCCCTTCGACGCCTGGTCTTTGCCTCGGCTGACCTCGTACCTGGGCACGTGGGTCCGTCACGGGGGATGGTACCCAGACCGAAAAATCAGGCTGTGGCGTCAGGGCACGGGATCTTGGACGCCTGCTCAACCAGGCGGCATGCTGCACGAAGCGTGGGTCCCCAACGTCCCGAGCCGCGTTGCGAAGCTCGAGGGGGATTTGCACCACCACAGCTACCATCGGTTCTCTGACCACCTCCGACAGTTGGCCAAATTCTCCACCCTCGGCGCGGCCGACGCCAAACTTCAGGGCAGGTCAAGCCACCTTTTGAAGCCGTGGCTTCGCATGGCTTTCCAGTGGTTGAAACAGGCTGTTGTCCAGTCGGGTTGGAGGGACGGATCGACAGGCGTTCGAATTGCCCGCTGGAGCGCAGTCTCCGCGCATTGGAAGTGGCGTCAAGTTCGCGCCGCAAGCGCCTGGGACACACGCCAAACTGTTGGCGTTGTCCGCACAGACGCGCTCGGGGACAACGTGTTGTCGCTTCCCATGGCGGGGGCCTTGAAGGCACATCATCCAGAGGTGAAGGTGGTGTGGATTTGCAAGCCCTACGCCGCGGATGTGGCGGGCGCTTGTGGACACGTGGACGAAGTGCGCATCTGGGACGGCGATCGCCCCGAGGTGGTGGAAGGGTTGGACGCGGTGGTGTTTGCATTTCCGGAGCCTGTCCTGGTTCGTGCCGCCGCGAAAGCAGGGGTGCCTGTTCGGGTGGCCACAGGACGCCGTTGGGCCACAGCTCTGCATGCCAATCGCAGGGTGTGGCGAAGTCGAAAAGGCACGCCTGTCCATGAAGCCTTCCAAGGCCTTCGCCTCCTGCACGGTTTGGACGTGCCTGCAGCCTTACGATTTCCCGAAGCCACCGATTGGCACGGATTGCTGGCGATGACCCCGCCGCTCGATTCGAGGGCCGCCCAAGTTGCCACAGGGCTTTCAGACAAATCATGGTCCCGCGTGGTGGTCCTGCATCCGGGCAACCACGGGTCTGCCAACGGCTGGTCGGTCGATCGCTTTCGAGCCTTGGGACGTCGGTTGATCGAGGCAGGGTGGGTCGCGGTGGTCACAGGCACCGAGGCAGAGAGGGGGCCGTTGGAGTCTTGGCTGAGCGAGCCTGAGGTCGTGGACCTGGTGGGCAAGTTGGATATGCCCAGCTTGTTGGGCGTGTTGGCCCACGCCAAGCTGTGCATCGCTTCAAGCACCGGACCGCTCCATTTGGCCTCCGCATTTGGGACGCCTGTGGTGGGGTTGTACCAAGGCCAGGCGCCGTTTTGGCCTGCGCGGTGGGCGCCCTTGGGGCCGGGCGTGGTGCTTGAGACTCGGATGGAAGCCCCCGAAGGAGGCTTGGACATTTCAGTTCAGGACGCTTCGGCCGCGGCATTTGGGTTGTTGACCTGAACGCCGCAGACCAGCGTCCACGCCAACCCCGCCAACATCGTGCCAGCTTGGGTCTCCAAGGTGTCCTCAAACACGCAGCTGAGGGCCACGACCAAGCCACCCCATACAGCGCCTTGGACAGAGCGAACCGTCCACAGCTGCGTTCCCACAAAAGCAAGCCACAGCAAGACCGCAACCAAGCCCCCCGTAACACCCCATGTGAGGTGTTGCATGTGGGCGCGGTGCCGATGTTGGGAGGCGAGTCGGGAGCCAGTCGCTTCGTACCCCGCCTGAAGGGCGGCATCGGCATCTCCTGCGCCGTGTCCGACCCACAGGGCCTGGCCCCAGGCGTGCCAACCGGCTGCCCAATGCTCGAGGCGTTGAAACACGGAGTGTCCTGAGGGGTTGCCCCCTTCCAGCCACGTTTCCCATTCCCAACGAAACGAAGCGAGACGCGCTTGGAAGCCTCGAAGATTCACCACGGATGTGGCCCCAGACTCGATCCGATCCACTTCGTCAGGGGTGAGTTGGAGGATGTGGGCCCCGTCTTTGGGCCAGCCCTTCGAGGCGAGGTACCGCCACAGGCGTGCGCTGAGTGGGAATCCTGCCTGGCTCTTGGTGTTCAGAGGGACGTCTGAGACTTGGTTCCAGGCCTGGTCCCATTCTTGACGGCAGACACTCATGTGAAGACGGTGGCCATTTTCCGAAGCCAAACGCTCCGGTCGATGCTGGTAAGGGTTGCCCCAGGACGATGTGGTTGGCCAGGGTTGGTCAGGCAAAGGGGTGGGTTGGAGCACCCATACTGCGGCCACGGCTGCGGTTCCAGTCAGCGCGAGAACCCCTCCTCGGTACCACCGTTGCCAAGTGCCGGGAACGCGTTGCAATCCGATCCAAACCCACGACAAGGGAAGGAGCACCGCGCTGGTCAGTGAGCCCGTGGCCCCCATGAAGGCCGCCCACACCACGGAAAACAAGGCCAGTTGCCACATCGGCCTGGACGTGGCGGCCCACCCCAGTCCGAGCGCGGCGAACAAAGACAGCCGAACGTGCGACACCCAAGGCGACCAGTCTCGGCCTTCCAGCACCTCGCCTTGACTCAAATGCCATCCGCCCCAACCAAGGCAAACCAACATCGCCACCCCGGCGCTCCCGAACACCCAACCGTGCACCTTCGAGCGGTCTTGTTCATCCATGCTCAAGGCGGGCCAGGCCAACATCAACACCAGGATCGGCCATTGAAGCCCCAGCACGCGCCAGCCCCACGTCACGTCGCTTGTCCACACCATGGACAAGGTGCTCCACGCCAGCAAGGCTGCCAGCCACAGCATGGGCATCCATTGCGAAGAGGTCGTCAGTCCGCCCCTTGCCTTTGGGGACGTGACCAGCGCCCAAAAAGCCAGCGCCCCCAGCCAAGCCGTGCCGATGGACATGGCGGCGTGGGAAAAAGGCAGCCCCCAGACCAGCGCCGCCCAACCTGCAAGGGACAGGGTGTTGAGGCGCGCAGGGTTCATTTGGAATTGGGTCCGGCCAACACGTCCAAGTACTCACCAGATTCGAGCAAGGCCACGGCTTTCAGGGCCACCTCGTCTTGCTGGAGGCCATGTTTGAACTGGCCGTTGGTGTTGTAGAGGTGCACAACAAGCTCCTGTTCCAAGGCCCGTCGAATGGCAGCTTCGTGGCGGGCGAGGTCGGCAGACACATCTGCGGACAGTCCCGCACGCAGGGCGTCAAACGCTTGGGCGTTGGCGCTGTCCAGCCACTCGGCTTCAGCTGTGGCTTCGAGCTTTTGGAAGGCTTGAAGGCTCTCGGAGGCGTAGGGAACCTCATCCATCTGGGCCACGTGCGTCACAAATTGGTCCCAAAGCCGGTCGGTGAGTTTGAAGTCGGCGGCGTTTTCTGGTTTGGCCAACGCGTCGCGTTGGGCGACGGCGAAGTCGAACAGGACGCCTTGTTCTTGGAGCCCGGCCAGCACGTATTTGACATCAGGATTGGGGACTTCCACGTCGGGAATCACCCCTCGGCCCTCCAAAACCTTGCGGCCGTTGGTCGTGTAAAAGGTGGCGAGCGTCGAGTCGGCCATGGCGTGGACTTCGCCCTCCTCGTCGCGGTGGCTGTAATCCAGGCGTTGGACGCAACGACCGCTTGGCGTGTAATACTTGGCGACCGTGACTTTCATGCGGGTTCCGTAAGCCAGCTTCTTGGTTTGCTGCACCAAACCCTTCCCAAACGATTCTTCCCCGACCACAATCCCGCGGTCCAGGTCTTGCAAGGTGCCAGCCACGATTTCAGAGGCGGAGGCGGATTTGCCGTCCACCAGGATGGCGACCGGCAGGTTGGGGCGCAGGGCGCTCCCACGGGTTTGGTACGACTTGTTCCAATCTGGCCGCTTGCCCTTGGTGCTGACGACTTCTTGCCCTTTGCCCACGAACAAGTTGACCATGGCGATGGCTTCCCGAAGCAAGCCTCCGCCATTGCCACGCAAGTCCACCACCACTTGCTCAGCCCCCAGTGAATCGGTGAGGTTGAGCAGGGCTTTGCGGACATTCATGCTCGCGGTTTTGGTGAACGAGTTCAAGGCCAAATACCCCGTCTTGTCCGTCAGCATGCCTTGGTACGGCACGTCCGGCACCTTCACCTTGCGCCGCTCCAACGTGAAGGACATGGCGTCGGCGAACCCGGGCCGGGCAACCACGACGGTCACTTCGGTGCCGGTGGCGCCTTGCAGGAGGTCTCCGATTTGGTCGGTGTCCAGCCCGGACAAGGATCGGCCGTCCACTTCCATCAGGACGTCGCCCAAGCGCAAGCCGGCTTCTGCCGCGGGCTCACCCTCCAGCAGGTTGACGATGGTGGTGCGGTCGTTTCGCGTTTCGATGCTCGCGCCCACGCCTCCGTATTCGCCCGTTTGCATGAACCGGACGTCTTCCATTTTGGATTCAGGGAAGTACCTGGTGTAAGGGTCGAGTTGGGCGAGCATGGCCTTGATGCCGGTCTCCATCAATTCCCCGGGTGCCAATTCATCGACGTAAAAGAGGTTGAGCTCTCGGAAAGCCGACTGCATGATTTCCAACTGCTTCGACATCTCGAAGTAGTCGTCTTTGGCCGTGGTGGTGGCCATCCACAAGACCATTCCTGCTGGAAAGGCCAACCAAAAAAGCGTGCGACGCATGGTGCGGGGTTGGGCGGGTGGGACGTGTCTTCAGGCCGTTCCCTCCGCCGCGCCTGTGTGTTGGGCCAACTTGCTTGCGGCGTGGCGCACCCAGCGGCGGCAGTCGTCGAACGAAGGGACTTCCTGTCCAACAAAGATGAACACCACGGCCCATTGGGGTGCCCCTGGTTCCCAATTTTTGGCGAGGGCGGTTTTCTCCACCCGCCAAGCTTCCCGCAAAAGCCGTTTGATGCGGTTGCGGTCCACAGCTCTGCGAAACCGTTTCTTGCCAACCGTGAAAGCAGCTTGGAACGGAACCTCTTGGGTCAACGGGGCCGCTGTGGCCCGAACCAGCACAGGGTATGCCTTGATTTTGACCCCCTGTTTGAATGTCAAATCCATCAAGGCAGCCGACTTCAGCCGCTCACCCTTGTGCAGGGAATGCACTCAGCCGGTGATGTATTGCTCGATGGCCATGGACATGGAAGGGGCCTTGGCGGTCGGCGCGTTGATGTCGATCCTCAACCTGGCCGCCTCTGCAGCTTTGGCCGTCGTCGGCCCAAACACCGCAATCCTTGTCTTGCCCTGCTCAAAATCTGGGAAGTTCTTGAACAGCGACTCGATGCCACTTGGGCTGAAGAACACCAACACGTCGTACTTCACGTCGCTCAAATCGCTGAGGTCGCTGCACACCGTGCGGTACATCACTGCCTTGCTGTAGTTGAACTTGCCTGCGTCCAACGCGTTGGGAATGCTGTCTTTGAGCAAATCGGAACATGGCAACAGGAACTTTTCTCCCTTGTGCTTCTTCATCAAGGTGACGAGTTCGTCGAACTTGATGGTGCCGTGGAAAATCTTGCGCTTTCTGTACACCACATACTTCTGCAGGTAGTACGCGGTGCTTTCTGAAATGCAGAAGTACTTCATGGTCTCCGGCACCTCGAAGCGGAGTTCCTTGGCCATCCTGAAGTAGTGGTCGACCGCCAAGCGGCTGGTCAAAATCACGGCCGTGTGCTCGGCCAAATCCACTCGCTGTTGACGGAACTCTTGAGCCTCCATGCCTTCCACGTGGATGAAAGGACGAAAATCGATGGTCAGTTTCTGACGCTCAGCCAAGTCGAAGTAAGGTGACTTCGCGGTGGTCGGCTTGGGCTGCGAGATCAGAATCGTATTGATCTTGTTGGCCATGGGATTCGGTTCAATGTTCAAGCGAAGTGGAGGGCCATCCATGCCAGGATTGAGACCAACCATCCCCATTCGAGAATGCAAAGATACAGCATCCCAGGCAGGTGGGTTTGGCCGGACATCAGGCTGGATGCACGAAGGGCGCCTACCCCAAGCAGCACCGCCATCCAACCCCATGCGATCCAAGCGGCCCAATTGACGTACCCCAACCACGGCTGCATCGCACACACCACAGCCCAAACGGCGAGCAGCAGTCCTTGCCACGTTCGGTTGTGCCGGTTCACTTCCACCATGCTGCTGGCCAGGTCTCGGTCCTTGAAGGCCGCCCACCCGCCCACGGTTTTGACCACGCCGTCAGCTAGCAAGGCCAACATTGCCCACCACAGGCCCGAGCTGGCTGTGGGAACCCAACCGGCAGTGCACAATCCAGCAGACCATCCCAGTACGGCCACCGTGTGGCTCGTCACCACCCCGAGGGTTCTGGGGGT
>MDTB01230771.1_pt1 | contig 15912 bp, 16 predicted proteins | sample 811161 | NCBI WGS metagenome assembly MDTB01 (sample SAMN05326650, study PRJNA326480) | marine metagenome | isolation source: seawater | place: Mediterranean Sea | collected 2009 | reverse complement strand
TTAATAAAATCTAAGTATTTAGATCGGACTCTTTATTATTTTCTAGTATATTAATTTGTGTAATTAAAATTCAATAACCAAATGAAAGTATTTATCTTCTATTTTTATAGAATACCTCAGCCAATTTAGCTAATGAAGAAAACAAAAAATCAAACTTTTACTTGTGCTGGGATTAACAATGCAATTGCTATTTTAGAATCAAATCGGTTTTATATTGAGGATATTTTTTTATTAGAAAACAGTACGGCAAAAAAAAATAAAAAATTAGATATAATTCTTAGTAAATATCCTGTAAAGACTTTTGATAAAAATACGTTTAATAAAAAATTTTCTTTTGGTAAAACGCAGGGTATTTTAATAAAATTTTCTGGGAAATTAGTTTATGATAAAATCCCAGAATATTTAGATAATAGGAATAGGTGTTTATTGGCCCTCGACCAAATTGAGGACCCTCAAAATTTCGGTCAGATAATACGAACAGTTGAATGTGCAGGTATTAATGGGATTATCTATTCTAAACATCATTCTGTCCCCTTAACTGAAACAGTTTTGCAGGTTAGTCAGGGTGCATTTGTAAATATGAAATTTTTTGAGATAACAAATTTAAAAAATGAAATTAAAAAATTACAAAATAATAACTTTTGGATTATTGGCATAGAAAATAGTGTTAATGCAAAACCGTGGTATTCTATTGATTATCATGGTAATACAGTGATTGTTTTAGGTAGTGAATCCAGAGGAATACGCCAAAAAGTTATGGAGTCTTGTGATTTTATTGCAACTATACCTATGCAAGGCATTACGAATTCTTTAAATGTGAGCGCTGCAGCATCAGCAATTGCTTTTGAAAGATTAAGACAACAATTGGAGGGGGAATAATGTCTTCAACGCATGATTACGTTAAAGATAAGAGAAATAATGATGTGCAAGTTTTTGTAAATGGTAAGTTTTACCATCGATCAGATGCAAAGATATCAGTTATGGATAGTGGTTATCTTTTAGGTGATGGAGTCTGGGAAGGCATAAGATTACATAAAAATATTTTAATTCACTTGCATGATCATTTGGATCGCCTTTATAGAGGTGCGAAAAGTATCGCAATGGGAATACCACTTTCAAAGAAGGAAATGGAATTAGCTATTATTGAAACTATTCAAATTAATGAAATGAAATCAAATGTTCATATTCGATTAATTGTTTCAAGAGGCATTAAGGAGACTCCTTATCAAAATCCAAAGGTGACTATTTCACCACCATCTATTGTGATTATACCAGAATATAAAAAAGCAGCTGAAGGCGTAAAAAGGAATGGTATTACTTTAGGCACTGTAAAAACTATTAGAGATTATCGTGTTCAAGATCCAAGAATAAATTCATTAAGTAAACATAATTGTATTTCTGCTTGTATTGAAGCAAATAAATTGGGTGTAGATGAAGGGCTTATGTTAGATCCGAATGGTTTTGTATCAACATGTAACTCAACGAATTTTTTTATTGTTAGGAATGGTGAAGTTTGGACTTCTACTGGAGAATATTGCCTTAATGGAGTTACGAGAAAATCAATTATTAGACTATGTAAAGAATATAAAATACCAGTGTTTGAGAAAAACTTTTTGTTGGACGTGGTTCACAATGCTGATGAAATATTTGTTACGGGTACTTTTGCTGGAGTTATTCCAGTTATTTCAATTGATAATATAGTTATCGGGAATGGTATTCGTGGTACAATTACAAAAAATCTTCAAGACTGGTATAGTTTAGATATTGAACATTTGGTATCACAATAATGGCTAATACTTATATTGCGATGTGGTCAGGGCCAAGGAATCTTTCGACTGCGATGATGCGCTCATTTGAAAACCGAACTGATACAGTAGTTATAGATGAACCTTTCTACGGATATTTTTTAGAAAATTCTAAATTAAATCATCCAGGTAAAAAAGAAGTCTTATTATCGCAAGATTGTAATTGGGGTAATGTTGTGGAAATGATTACTGGATCAATACCAGATAATAAAGCAATATGGTACCAAAAACATATGGCGCAGCATAATATTGCTGGTTGTGAACTAAATTGGATAAAAAATTTTAATAATTGTTTTTTAATTCGTAATCCTAAATATGTAATTCCTAGTTATAATAAAGAATTTGTTATTAAAGATGAGAGGTTGTTAGGATATGTTCAACAACACGAGCTCATTAATTTAATTGAGGAGGATACTGGTTCAACTCCTCCAATTTTTGATGCTGATGATATTTTAAAAAACCCAAAAAATATTTTGAAAAAAATGTGTAAATCTTTAAGAATTAATTTTAGTAATAGAATGTTAAGTTGGCCTAAAGGGAAAAGAGAATCAGATGGTGTTTGGGCTAAGTATTGGTATAAAAATGTTGAATCTTCAACTGGATTTAGGCCATATAAAAAGAAAAAAACTATACTAGAAAAAGAATTAATGCCTTTATATGACAAATGTATGATTTATTATTCTGATATGTATGCAAAACGCATATCGATTTAAAGAAAATGGAAGGATTTTTTTTATCTTTTTTTATTATTTTAATTATTAGTGTCCCTTTCGCATATCGCTATATAAGGCTTGGTAGCCTTGCATTATATTTTGATAATGATACTAAATTAATAAATAATCAAAATTATAAGGATGCAGAAAAATTCAGGGTGATTCAAGTTATATTGGGATCAGCTTTTTTTTTCAGCCATGGAGTTATTTTTTGGGGCTTAGTTAATATTATAATATTCTTTGTTATTGCATTTGCAATAAGTTTTTGTGTAGAGATTATTGGTTCAAAAACTGGATACGTTTTTGGAGGCACGTATCGTTATAATAAAAAAAATACCCCAGGCTATATTTTATTTGGGGTCCCTTTACTGATACCACTTGCGTGGTTTGGAATCATTTATATGAGTATGAACTTTTGTTATTACATTACAGATATAAAATTCCCATATGATAATATTACAAATAATAATTATTATATATTATTTACAGCATTTTTAGTGGTTTTATTAGATATTATCCTTGATCCAATAGCAGTAAATGAAAATAGATGGAGTTGGGACACACCTGGTATGTATTATGGTATTCCTCTTTTGAATTTTTTTGGTTGGTTTTTGACATCTATTATTATTTTATTTTTATTTAAAAAATTATGTCATTCAATTATAATCCCTATAAATCAATTTTCATTATATTTTCAACATTCACCAGGAATACTTTTTATCTTTTTACCAATTATAGCATCAAGACCTTGCTTTGAGAGAGGTTTGAAAATCCCTGGGTATTTTGGAGTTTTTCTGTCGTTAATTTATATTTTTATTTCTATAGTGAAATATTAGAGTATAAAAAACGCGTCAATTTAGACGCGTTTTTTATTTTTGTAGCTGACCTCACATTGCCAGCGATGTGGATTTATTTTGCTGATAATTTGGAGGTCAGCAAATTACTTGAATTAGACAACTGATCACCCCCTTTTCGTTTAGATTAATAAGATTTTCCACTACTTCATTTTAAAAATATATCCTTATAAAAGTCAAATCAGATTATATTTTTGTTTAGCTTAAAATCATATTTTTTGTTTGAATAGTAGATGTTTATGTTTTTTTGATAGCATTCTTAGCTCGTACTGGATTAAATCTATTTCATCAAAGCTTAGATCTCCTTTTGCTAAATCCATTTTTTTATCCCAATTGGGTGCCCATGATTCATATCTTTGTGTTAAGCCCCGAATATAATTTATATCAGAAATTTTCTCTTCGATAGGATCCTTTCGTTTTCTTTTTCTTGAAATACGTCTTCTGTATCGAAATATGTCATATATTTCATCAATTCTGGTTCCTTTTTCATCTTTTAATTCTTTATTTACATCAAATTCAAATTGAGTATGATCATTTATTATTTTTTCAAATGAATTTAATTCACTTAATAAAACGCTTCCAGATTTTGAAGGATTTATTAAAGGTAAATATTCTATATATGGTAAAAAGTTTAGGTTTTTTAATATTGTCCTTTTAACCCATTTTCTAGTTTTTGATAATTTATTATTTGAATTTTGGCTATATGCAGAGATCCCATAGCCAAAGAAAAAAATGACTACATATAATTTCAGTAACTTCTGTCTCAATTGATTACCATTATAAAACAGCTAAAATGCACTGATAAATATTTTATGAATATTTGATTCAGTTAGGACTCCGCGTTTGTAGGCCATTTCAGACCTAGAGAATTTTATGTCATATTTGACTCTTAAAGCAAGGCATAATTAAAAATAGTTAAATGTTTATATATTAACATTTAAGATTATATATTTATTTAAATTATTGATTTTTGTAAATTTGAATCCAAGATTAGAGGAAATTAAATGAAAATATTTTTTTTTGTAGGAGTTTTAATAATGAGTTCTTGTAGTGAAATATCAGTACCGCCTATTCCTAATAAAGTACCTCATGAAATCATAACTCATGGACATAAAAGAATAGATAATTATTATTGGATGCGTTTATCTGATAAACAAAAAAAATCTAAAATACCCGATGAACAAACAAATGCAGTTATTAAATATATAAAAAAAGAAAATAATTACACTGAGCATAGCCTTTCACATACAAATAATTTTCAGGAAAAGTTGTTTGATGAAATAGTAGGAAGAATAAAAAAAGATGATCAAACAGTACCATACCTGGAGAATGGATATTATTATTACTCGCGATATGAATTAGGTAAAGAATATGCAATTTATTGTCGAAAAAAAGGGTCTCTTGATTCTAAAGAAGAAATTATGTTAGATGGTAATGAGTTATCTGAAGGATATGATTATTTTGCAATTGGAAGTAGATCTGTAAGCCCTAATAATAATTGGTTAGCTTATGGTGTTGATACTCTTAGCAGAAGATTTTATACTATTTATTTTAAAAATTTAATTACAGGTAAAGTATTAAAACATTCAATTCCAAATACATCAGGGAGTGTAGCCTGGGCAAATAATAATAAAACTGTTTTCTACACATCGAAAAATAAAATTACATTATTATCTGAAAAAATATTTAGGCATAATATCGATAGTAATTACGAAGATGATGTATTGGTATATCAAGAGAAAGATAATGAGTATTACACGGGTGTATATCGATCAAAATCAGGAAAATTTATCATTATTTGGAATAATAGCACGTTAGTAAGTGATCATCATATTTTAAGGTCAAATGATCCATATGGAGATTTTACGTCTTTTACTCCAAGAGGAAAAGAGCATGAATATGATATTACGCATCATAATAACAAATTTTATATTATAACAAATTATCAAGCTAAAAATAATCGCCTTATGGAAACATCAGATAATGCGACAGATATATCTAATTGGAAAGAGGTCATTCCTCACAAAAATGATATTCATTTATTAGATATGGAAATTTTTGATAATTACTTGGTAATTAATGAAAGAAAAAATGGCCTCCGCGGGATACGAATGATAAATCAAACAAATGGTGAAGATAAAACTATAGCTTTTGGCGAAAATACTTATGCGGCTTTTTTTTCAACAAATAAAGAATTCAATACAAATATAATTCGTTATAGCTATAGTTCTTTAGTGACACCATGGTCAACATATGATTATAATATGGATTCTGAAGAAAAGATTCTTTTGAAGCAAGATGAAGTTTTAGGTGGGTATAATCATGAAAATTATTTTTCTGAAAGATTGTATGCTACATCGATAGATGGTAAAAAAATCCCAATCTCTTTAGTTTATAATAAAAATCATAAAAAAGCAGAACCTCAAAATCTTTTACTTTATGGTTATGGATCATATGGATCAACAAATGATCCGTATTTTAATGCTGCTCGGTTAAGTATGTTAGATAGAGGATTTATATATGCAATTGCGCATGTAAGGGGGAGCCAAATTTATGGACGAGAATCTTATGAAGACGGAAAACTTTTTAATAAAAAAAATACCTTTAATGACTTTATTGATGCTGGAAAGTTTTTAGTTTCCGAAAATTATACAAATTCAGAAAAGTTGTTCTGTTCAGGGGGTAGCGCAGGGGGGTTATTGATTGGTGCCGTTATTAATATGGAACCTGATTTATTTAAAGGGGCAATTGCTGAAGTACCATTTGTAGATGTAGTTACTACAATGTTAGATCCTTCTATACCTTTAACTTCTAATGAATGGGATGAGTGGGGAGACCCCAGAGAAAAAGAATATTATGATTATATGTTATCCTATTCTCCGTATGATCAGGTAGAGAGAAAAAATTATCCTAATCTTTTAGTTACTTCGGGATTTTTTGATTCTCAAGTGCAATATTTTGAACCATTGAAATGGGTTGCTAAACTAAGGGAGTATTGGAGCGGAAATAATAAACTGTATTTACATATGCAAATGGATGCTGGGCATGGAGGAAAATCTGGTAGATTTAGGCGTTATAAAGAAGTTGCCTTAGAGTATGCTTTTTTATTAGATCTAGCAGGAATAAAAAGTTAAAAAAATCATAAAAGATGCGAATTTTTTGTAATAAATATAATTTCTTTTAATAGGACTTTTAAAATGCCAGCAGCAGGTATTGCAAAAAGCATTCCAAGAGGTCCGATTAAAGTTCCACCTATAAGAAGGACAATCATGACAGCCATTGGATGAAGCCCTACACTTTCTCCCACTACTAAAGGTGTTATAAAATTGTTATCTATTTGTTGAACAATAACAAACATTAAAATAATATCGAAAGTATAAAATGGTGATGGTACTATACCAAATAGATTATGAGTTAATGCTAATTCACTGCCAATATTATTCATTATAGCAATTAAAATTGCAGGTATCATACCAATAAATGGTCCAATCATCGGAATTAAGTTTGCTAGACCAGCAATAATACCAATGAAAATAATAAGAGTAATATTTGCACCAAATTCATTTAAAATAAATAAACCTATAATAGATAATAACGCTACACTACTTGCTGCTAGAATTTGACCTCTAAGATATTTTGAAATTTGTTGTTCAATATTATAAATAGTTCGTAAGCCAATTTCTAGATATTTATTTGGAATGAATCGTACTAATGATCTTTTAAAATCATGATATTCAACGAGTAGAATAATGGTAAAAATCAAAACCATGAAAGAAATAAAGAAAAAACTTCCAGCTGATCCCAGCAAAGCTAAAATAGTTTGAAAAATATTGATTAAAAAGTTTTTTGCCATAAGAATAACTTTATCACTTTCAGGGACTAAGTCACTGAAAATTTCTGGTAAATATTCTTTTATCTGCAAAGATAAATTTTCAAGATTAATAGCAAAATCATCTTTCTGTATTTTTTTGGTAAAAGCTTTTATTTGGAGACCTAAATTTGAAATAAAGCTATTAATAAATAAAATTATTGAGGTGATTGATATTCCTAGAATTAATGTTACTCCGAGCGGTCTAGATTTTGTGTGCCCTTCAATATAATCGACAGCTTGAAGAAAGATTGTAGTAAATAAAAAAGAAAAAATTAGCATCGCAATAATGGGGGCAAAAAAAGGAAGTATTATCCAACCTAAGGTGCAAACAATGACAAATAGCAAAAGCCTATAAATTTTTTGAATAGAATCCACTTTTACTTAGAGTTTGTTAGTTCCTTATTTGTTTTACGTAATCTTTCTCCTAAAACGCTTGCAAGATTAAGTAGGATTTTATTTCCTAAATCAGGGGATCTTTTTATTAGAGTTAAAAGATCTGTTCTAAAAAAACCAATTAGTCTTGAAGTTTTTATAGAGATAGCTGAAGCTGATCGAGGTTCCTCATCAAGTAAAGCGAGTTCACCAAAGAAATCACCTTCATGTAATTTTGCATAAATATTTCCAGAATCAGGATCTTTGATTTCGATTCCTCCATCTAAGATAACATACATTCCCTCTGCAGGGGCATCTTTTTTGAATACATACTCATTTAATTTATAATTTCTTTCATGAGTAAGGTGGGCAATATTTTTTAATTCTTTATATGATAAAGCTTCAAAAATTGGAATTTTTTCTAAGGCTTTAAGTACTGGGTCTTTATTTTTTTTGCGAAAATAATTTTTATAGATTGTTTCCAAATTAATTATCCTAATTGTGAATAGGAATTATTAATCTAAATCGTGTTAAATAATAAATGGGAATCGATTTTTTGTTTTCATTCATATTTTTTATTGATGAGTTTCACATCCATCCCACCAACTTTCACCACATTCGCAATCATTGCCAATTTTGTCCCAACATTCTTTATCAATATGCCATTCTATTACTTTTCCATCAATTGTAGTGTTATCATAAAAATATTTATTGGCCATTATCCCATTTTCATACCATCTTGTCCATAAACTATCTTTAAATCCATCTAAATAGATTCCTTCTAATCGTTTATTCCCATTCTCGTGCCAAAAAGTCCACTGACCATTTCTAAAACCATTTTTAAAGGTTCCTACCATAGATTTTGGCCCACTAAAATGAAATGTTTCTTGTCTAAATAAATCTAGACCATCCTCTGTATCTTGATAATACGATATAATACTTACCTTACCATTATTATGTGTTTGAACAACTTTAGATGTATCGCTTCCAAATGCCATTGCGACAAAAAGATTTATATAGATAAAAGATTTTTTCATTTGGTATAGGTATGTAGTTGTATAATCTACAAATGGTAAAGCATTAATAAAAATATCAGGTTCATTAAGTTTCAGTAATTAGTCCTTATCAATTATTGAGAAATTTATTTTAATGTATGATAAAGATCAATTTTAAATAATTAATAATTCAAATTAAAATAAGATGCTTATTTTTTAAAATTATTATAAAAGTAATAATTTTTTGATCAAAGGATTATAGTACATATCATATGAGAGAAAAACAGACACCTTTAAAAAAATATTTTTTTGAAAATAAAAAAAATTTGATTAATAAATGGGATCACTATTTTGATATATATGAAAGACATTTCAAAAAATATAAGGGGAGAGAAATTGTTTTATTAGAAATTGGAGTATCACATGGAGGTAGTTTGCAAATGTGGTCGGATTATTTTGGGAATAATGCTCAGATTTATGCTATAGATAATGATCCAAGATGTAAAGAGTTTGAAAAAAATAATATTAAAATATTTATTGGTTCTCAATCTGATCAAAATTTTTTAGCGCAAGTGAAAGATAATATACCAAAAGTAGATATTTTGATTGATGATGGTGGTCATTTTATGAGCCAGCAGATTATAACATTTGAGGTGTTATTTGATCATATACATGATGATGGCGTATATCTTTGTGAAGATACTCATACAAGTTATTGGTTGCAGTTTGGAGGAGGCTATAAACGTAATGGTACATTTATTGAATATTCAAAAAATTTAATTGATACATTAAATGCATATCATTCTGAAGAAAAAAGATTTAAAGTGGATTATTATACAAAGTCTATTAATTCAATACATTATTATGATAGTATTTTTGTAATAGAAAAGAAGAATCGCAATGAGCCTAAAAATGTAATTTCTGGTAAAATATCTTTTAATAATTCCTTAGTATCTAATTATAAGCCAAATATAAAGCCATTTCATAAAAATAAAATTTTAATGTATTTAAATAAGATTTTAAGAATTTTAAGAATAAAAAGTTTTATTTGGAGGTAAAATATTATTTTTTTAACTATCTATTAATATATGGAATTTTTTGAAATGTCTTTTTATGTTTTTTTTAGAGTATTGATTCTCAAATATTTTTAATGAATTTTTTGAAAAATGACTCCAATCATTCAAAATAATATTTATTTTCTCACATAAATCATTTTCTTTATTTAAGTCTACAAATAATCCATTTTGACCATTTTTTATTATATCTTTTGACCCTTCTGTTTTTGTGCAAATTATAGGAGTCCCATTTCTTAGTGATTCAATATTCACAATCCCGAATGCTTCTGATTTACTTGCCGAAATACTAATTAAAGATTTTGAGAATATTTTATTTATCTTTTCATTCGGGGTGTTACCAAAAAAAAATATATTATTATTAATTTTTAATTTTTCAGATAACCTTAAAAGATTATTTTTTTCCAAACCTTCTCCAACAATATTCAGTTTGAGTTCAGGGTGTTTTTTTAGAGTATTTTTAAATGCAAATAATAATTCTTTGTGTCCTTTAGATGGTGCTAGCCTTCCTACAATGCAAATGGAATAATTTCTATTATTATAGTTTTTGTAATCAGTTTTTGTCTCTTCAATTAAATAAGGTGAAACAGATATTTTATTTTTTTTGATTTTGAAAAACTTTGATATTAATTCAGACATCTGATTCGAATTTGTAAAAAAATGGGTGTTCATTTTTAGAATTAATATTTTTCTTATTTTTAATAAATATTTGGTTAAGTAATTATTTTTAGAATCAATATTGATTTGATAGGGTGATGTGTGAATATAATTGAACCGGTGAGGGATTTTGAGGATAAAACTTGCAAGGGTTACAATATTAGTTGAGCTAAAATTAGAAATACAAAGAATCGGGTTCTCTTGTTTTATTATTTTATATAAAAAAATAAAATCTTTAAATCGTGTTGGTCTTTTGTTAGGGTACGTATGATATTTTATATTATTTTGATTCGCTGGTAAATTTTTGATTTGACCATCAAAAATAAAAATTATCGAAAAATTATTTTTCTTGAATTCTTCACCAAGATATTTAAAATAATTTGGTATAGCAGTGCCAAACTGACTTGTACTTATTAAAATTGTTTTCATATAATTAATTGTAAGGCTTAATTATCAATAAGTTGTGATATAGAAGGGATAGATTAATCAATCTATATTTTTAAATGTTTTATATATTTATTTCCTGAATACAATCAATTACATAATCTATATCTTTTAATAAATTATTGTAATATATTTTTTTAAATTATAGTATCTGTTGCCTTATATAAATAATTAAAAAATTATCTTTTTATAATTATTTTCAATTTTATTTAAAACAAATCCCAAAAAATTAAATGACTGATTTACAAAAAAATAAATACAAGTTTGACTCAGGAAGTCCAATTGGATGTGGAATTGCGGTTTTAGTATTTCTCTTTGCTATCGTTGCTTTGAATTGGGAAGGGTTCACAAATATGACAAACTGGGGTTTAAAAGATGGTGAAAATTTACCCTGGTATCATATTTATGATTTTAAAGATCAAGGAAGATATAAAGATACACTTGCTTTTTGGTTGCATCAATATCTCAATGTTCCATCACTCGTTATTGTGATATTTGGAACCTTAACTGCTTTAATTATTAGTTTGCCGCTTGATAGAATTTCTAATGTTCCTAAAATTATATCCAATATTTGGAAAACTGAAAATTGGTCATATTTGGATGTTATAGAGCAAATTTGTTCCTTTGCGGCGATAGCAAGAAAAAGTGGGACTTACGCACTTGATAAGGATGTACAAAATCTTCCAGGCGGATATATGAAAGACTGGTTAGATTTAATGATTACAGAAAGAGACCCTGTAAAGTTAAAAACCTATATGTTTACAGAAATGGCCAATGTATCAATTCGCCACAAGAATGGTGCTGACTTTTTTAAAAAAGGGGAAAAATATGCGCCGTCTTTTGGGATGATGGGTACGGTTATGGGGTTAATCGTTATGATGAATGGGTTTGATCTTGAAGGGAAAAAACTTTCCGAAGTTATGACAGGGCTTTTAGGAGGTATGGGTACAGCATTAATTACCACATTATATGGTGTTTTATTAGCAAATTTTATTTTTGGTCCAATTGCAGGAAAGCTTGAGACATTATCTAGTATAGAAGTAAGGCACAGGACTGTAATGATGGAGGGGATTATGTCTATCCATTCACTTACACATCCTATTATTATAAGAGAAAGGTTAATGACCTTTGTACCTGCTGCAGAAAAAGAATTAGAGACAGAGAGTAAAAAAGAATAAAAATTTAAATATTTACTTTTGCAGGAACCTAACTCATTTCAAATGACTGAATCTTCAGATGAAGATTCCCAAGCATGGGCAATCCCTTTTGCCGATATGATGACTTTATTATTGACTCTTTTCATTCTACTATTAGTCATCCTTAAAGAATCTGAAAAGTTTATTGATAGAGAAATAAATTTGATTTTAGATGAAACGGAAGCTCAATTGAAGAAAGAAATAAATAATGAAAATGTTATTATCGAAAGGGCAACGAAAGGTGTTAAGGTTACTTTGAGAGGCAATTTATTTCAATCTATGAAAGCTAATGTAAACAAAAGTTATATACCTACAATTCAGGAAATTAGTAGAATAATTGAGCAATGTAGGTTATTTAATATTGACCAGACAGAAAACTATACTGGTTTAATGGATTATTTAGAGGAGGCGAATTTAGAATTAAATGTAGAAATTAGATGCGAGGGGCACACAGATGATGCAATTTTACCTCTAGAATCTGATTTCCGTAGTAATTGGGAATTGTCTTCAGCTCGTTCTCTACGCGTGGTTCGAATCATGAATCAGGCTTCATCTATTTCTGAGCGATATTTTTCCTATAACGGTTATGGAGAGTTCAGGCCATTGATAGATGTTACATCAATTAAGAATTATAACGAGAAAAAACGGGCACGGGCCTATAATAGAAGAGTAGAGATTTATTTAGATGCTTTTGCTAGGCCAAAAACAAGATCTTCTGAACAGGAATTTATTAAAATGAATACAAATCAAGATGAAAATAAAGATTTGGAAATTGAACAATAAAAATGTCTTAGATAAATATTATAAATTATTTATTTTTAATAATGGCAACGCAACAAACTATCAACTTAGGGAAAAAATATTTACAATTCTTTAAAGAACCAGTTTTAGAAATAGGATCAAAATTTTGGTCTGAATATATACAATATTCTCCTAGAGATTTACATAATGAGAACACTGACTATATTGGTATAGATATTGAAGAAGGTTCTGGAGTTGATAGAATATTAGATTTGAGCTCAAAAAAAACAAACTTGAAAAAGTTAGGTTGGGAAGAAAAATTTAATACGATACATTGTCATTGTGTTTTAGAGCATATAACAGATATTTTTACCTTTTCAAAAAATTTAGATAAAATTTTAAAAACTGGAGGAAGATTATTTATAACAATTCCATTTTCATGGAAAATTCATCGTCTTCCTATTGATATGTGGCGTTTTACTCCACAGAGTATAGATTATTTATTCCCTAATATCCTCTTCAATAAAGAAGATTGTTTTTATTCAACTAGGAAATCAGATGCTTTAATTCCAGTCGATTCTGGGCCAAGAGAACTTCATTTAGGTAGCAAACTCATAGATAATGGTATTATTATTTATTTTGTAATTAAGTTATTAAAAAAATTCAATCTGGATAGAAATTTTTTTAATGAAAGAGCTTTGTTACTTGAAAATAATCTTATGATGATTGGAAAGAAATCTCAATCAAATAAATATACTTTTTTGCCTGAGAAATATTCATAGAGTTATACCATAAACAAGTTTATTATTTTAAACATTTAATAAGCTTGTTCACAATTATATTAAATACACCATTCAATTCAACCTATCATTCAAAAAACAAAAAAATCTACTATTGTGGAGAGAGCGACATTTTACCAATATGTTCAAAATTATTTTTAAATTAGAAAATGAAAAAACTTATAGTATTTATTTGTTTTTTAATCATTTTTGTTTTAGTCCAATTTTTAAGCAATCAAAATTTTTTGGTGACAGAAGATGGCGAAGAATCATTTGATTATAAAAAGAGTTCGGAATACTCTTTTTTGGTTGCGGGTCATGTTTATGGATCTCATCATGATGATAATAAAGGAATATATCCAAAATTTTTATCTAAGGTTAAGAATGAAATAATTGATAAGGATAAATTTATTATTTTCACAGGAGATATAGTCCGAAATTCTACATCAGAATCTTGGGGAATAGTTGAAAGTCAATTAAAAGAGATATCGCTTCCCTCATTTCTTGTTATGGGGAACCATGATTTTTCACCTTCGGGAATAAGTTTTTTTAATGAAAAACATGGTAATACTTTTTATTCTTTTAAAAAAAATAATGATTTATTCTTCAGCTTTAATGTGAATTTATCTTGGGGGAATATAACTCAAGATCAACTCTCCCTCTTTAAGGAGACGATTAATAATCATTCTGATTCAAATAAGGTGTTTGTTTTTTTTCATGAACTTATATGGACTCAGGGTAAACTTAAATATTTACATATTCAGCATAATTTTCTAACATATCCATTTAAATCAAATTTCTGGACTGATATTTTTCCTGTCTTCCAATCTTTTCCAAAACGTCATTTTTATTTAATAGCAGGAGATTTAGGAGGGACACCAAATTCTATTTCAGCATTTTTTGATAAAAAAGACAATATTACTTTCCTTGCATCTGGTATGGGTGAGACAAAAAGAGAAAATTTTATGAGAATTACAGTAAAAGGAAATACTATCGACGTCGATTTAATCCCATTAAACAATGATATTTCTCTAGGTCATATTAATGATTATAGCAATTGGAATCATTTTATAGAAATGTTTTTGAATAAACGAGAATATTTATTTTTTTTATATAAAAAAGCGTTTTTGAATATTTTAATCAAAGACAATCCATCTTAATCTTTCTAAGAGCGCAGCTTAATATTAGCTTTTAAATACCATATATCTGTATAGACCATGTTGTTTTTACATAAATAATTAATAATTATGAATAGCTTTGAAAGGAAAAATATCTATTATTAATTTGATTGTTTTTAGAAAATTTATCTGTTTTTATAGGTTTAAAAATTCAAAAGCATTAACATATTTCGAATTTTTATTTAATCTGGTATGAAAATACTTTGTAATTAAATTGGCTTCGGAGTCATGTTTTGCATCGTATTTTAGTTCTAAAATTATTTTTTCATTGAATTTGCTTATTGAATTAAAATTTATATTTTTTTTAATTTTTGAGGCTTCGATGTTTGAATCAATTGTTATCCGGAAATTTTTATTTCTAGACAAGAAGTATCTTCTTTTATATTTATTTATCAATACAGGAAATAAATTAGAATTATTAATTGTATTTAATTCTTTATCATTTCTTTTTTGTTTTAAATAATAATTTATATCAGCATTTTTACTTAGATAAAAATTAGGAAGAGGTAAAGATTCTTTTTCAACTAATAAGCCGACTTTACTTTTTTTTTCTAAATTAGCATATTTAGATCCAGAAAAAAAATCATCGTACCATCTTATTCGATATTTGACTCGTTTTGATACTCCATCAATATTATCATAATAATTAGTAAAGTTTAGATCATCAAAGTAAATATTGTAAATGTGTCTTTTATGAAAAATTTCATGAAAACTCAATGGATTCAGTTTAACTAATGTTAGAACATCCTTTACATTTGAATTTTTAAAGACAAATTTTCTTTCATATCTTTTTATCATAACTAATCTGAATAAATTTGATTTTTTAAATTTTTAGAATTAAAATGTTTTAAGTGTTTATTAAAAACTAAGTCTGATTTTTCTTCTACAAGGAATTCAATTTTAGATTTTTTAATTATACCATTTGATATTTTCATTTTTGCAGGACCAAATTCTTCTTTTTTTTGGAAAACAGCCATTGCGATATTTGAATCGGAAATTATTAATTCATCTAATATTATATTTGAATGGTCTTTTGATACTAACCCTATATTGGTATTAATTATTTTTACATTATTTCCCTTTATAGTAGTTATCTCACCTGCGCTTATACCTTTATCCATTGCATTATCTATATAAATTCCTGTGATGTAAATTTCTGATCCAGAGCAGTCAATAGCATCGTTCCCTGATTTAAAAAAATATGAATTATTAATTATTCCGTTAGAAAAATCTA
>MDTB01212416.1_pt1 | contig 15912 bp, 17 predicted proteins | sample 811161 | NCBI WGS metagenome assembly MDTB01 (sample SAMN05326650, study PRJNA326480) | marine metagenome | isolation source: seawater | place: Mediterranean Sea | collected 2009 | reverse complement strand
TCTGTGGGTCATTCTGCCACAACAGGAGTATATATTAAAGGTCAAAATAGTTACTTTTATCTGCTTTAAATTCATCAGTGCCGTCTACTAAATCGAGATGGTCGTTGTGTATACGACCCTTCACTTCGCGATTATTTTTGTCTTGGAGCCATGCGTGTCCATCCCAAAACTCTAAGTTAGAGAAGTTCGTTTTGTAGCGCGATTTATCGCCGTAGGCAGTGCCAATATAAAAATGCTTTTTTCCTTCGCTTTTTGCGACAGATGCTTCATTAAGTAAGAACCACATACCAAACGAGCTCTTGGCAAACTCAGGTGCGTAAAAATAAAACCATACGTGGGTCATGTCTTTGTCAGCTGCAAGAAATACATAGCCTGCCAAAGTGTCACCGTTCTCGTACGTAACAATATGCGTAAGCGCATTCTCTTCTAATATATGGTCCAACCGTGCTACTGGCATAGCGTGCGCTCCATGGTGTGTTTCAAAGTAGGAAAGACAAAAATCTTTAAAGTCTTGGTTAGTCTCGAAATCTTTCTTTGCATACATAGTGCGAGTAAATGCATCTTGGTGTGCACGAAGTACTCGTCGGTTCTCGCTATTTGGTTCCCATTGTTGTACTTCTATACGAGAACTACGAGCCATATAGAAGGTATTCCAAACATCTTCTGAGCCAGAATAGGGAAGGTATCCTTTTTCATATAGTTCCCCAAGAGAGTCTCCTTTTTCGTACTCGCAATAGTTACAATACCCGAACGAATAGGTACCATAATTGTGGGCAAATTCACTGGAGAATGTTTTCATACGGGTGCGTGATTAAATGTAGAAATCTGAAATGGGAAGAATTATAAGAGCAACCTCTATTACAGCATTACATGTAATGCTGTAATAGAGATCTGGGTGTTTGTTAAATAAACGTACTATCGAGCCACTCCGGAAGAGTATCCAGTACACCGTCTAAGTTGCCAGAGGTTAATACTAACAGAACAGTGTCATCAGTAAGAGTTTCAGTTAGTTTTTCGTACACACTGTTCGCATCTTGTACTGGGATAGCCGATATACCAGACGCTTTAATACGACCAACTATTTCGTTTTGTGTGAGCTGCTTATGTGTATCAGCGCCTTGCTCGGCTGGGTGAAATACCAATACATCTTTCATTTCTTCAAATACAGTGTCATACCACTCCAGTGCATCACGGTTTCGCCAGCTAAATGTATGCGGTTCAAATAATGTAACTATCTTCTTATCTGGGTAGTGCAGTGCTATGGCATCAATTGCGGCGCGGGCTTTCTCATACGAAGAACCAAACCCTTCGTATGTTGGTATACGAGATGTAGTTGATATTTTGTTTAAACGCCTTCGCACCCCACTAAACGATGCAACTGCCGATTGCAGCTCTTCAACGGTTACAAGCTCACGAGTTAACAGTAGCGCTGCGGCACCAACTATGTTCTGCACATTATGGCTACCTAGTAGTTGTGTTTGTAGTTTGGCGACTACCTCATTGTCATGCATAAGGTCAAAGATAGTGGTTTCACCGTAGGAAATATTTGTAGCGTGCCACAGCGCTTCTTCCGATAATCCGTACGTAATGTATTGTGGAGCGTGCGCTAAAACTTCTGCTACACCTTTATTATCAATACACGCAACAAGAAGACCGTGTTCTGGCATGTTTCGCAGCAGCTTAATAAAAGGTTGTACGTACTCTTTGTAGGTTGGAAACACATTCACATGGTCGTGCTCTACAGCGGTAAGAAGTACGTCATCGGCGTTAAAATGTAAAAACTTAGAACTGTCATCCCAATGTGCAGTAGGATATTCGTCGCCTTCAATTATTGCCACTTCGCCTTTTCCTTTGTGCGAGGTAAATTCCATATCCAGTGGATACGCACCAACAAAATAGCTCGGGTCTTTCTCTGTGTGTACCAAAGCCCACGCTGCAATGCTGGTAACAGTAGACTTTCCGTAGCTACCGGCTACTACAATTTTATGTGCATCAATAGTAAGTTCTGCGACTACCTCGGGGAATGATTTTATTTCCACACCCATTTCGTGAGCATGTTCAACCTCGGGGTTCGTTTCAGGAGTCAGTTTTGCGTTGCGTCCGATAATAACAAGGTCAACATCTTCAGGAATATTAGAAGGGCGATATCCTTGATGGAAGCTAAATCCGAGTTTTTCTACGTAATCTGATGCAGGAGGGTAGAAGTCGTCATCAGAACCACTTACATCCCACCTAGCATCCATGAGCAATTTTGCCGTTGCACTCATAGCAACTCCAGCAACACCAATGATATGAGCCTTCTTCATTGGCTGAATATAACACGCGAGATAGGGGAATCAATACATGCAAGGAACGCTAAATATATCAATGCTAATTGAGCAAGATTATCCATCACGACAAAATATATGGACATCCGATGTCCATATATTTTGTCGTTGATACTGCGTACATAACCTCACGTGATCCTCAAAGGATTTATAATGTGAGGTTTTTATATACCCACCAATTCAGACATCGGATGTTTGAATTGGTGAAAGAATCAACTATTGACTTATATCACACATCATGTTTTAATATAACCTGTTTTAACTTTTGAGAGAGGCCTAAGATGCATAGAGCTACTACTAGAGATGATGCAAGTTTGTTCGGTTGGTTGGTGCGTAAAGGTGTTTTTATTCTCCTTGGTCTATTTGTGGTCTCCTTCGGGGGTAAGCTTCTAGACGAATGGGCAGAATACCATCTTTCCAATAGTGTTGTCCCAGAAGCCGTTTCTGATGGATACACCATTGTTTCCGATGTTGTCGTTGGAAATGAAAAACCATCCCGACAGGCGAATCGCAATTCTCGTATCCCTCTCGCTCCCCCCGATCGAGGGTGATCATGGAATCGACAGAAGTCATGCGTAACAGGCAGGAAGCCTCTCAAAAAGGAGTACATTAAAGGTCGCACGTAAGTGCGACCTTTTTGATGCTCTAATAAGCCCCAAACGAATGCCTCAATTAATTGAGGCATTCGTTTGGGGCTTATTTGCTAGCTAAAAACGAGGTATCGCGGTATTGTATCTCCAATGGAAAACGGAACACTCTATATAGTTGCAACCCCAATTGGTAACCTTGAAGACATCACACTGCGCGCTCTTCGTATTCTTGGTGAAGCGGATGTCATCTTTTGCGAAGACACACGAGTTACCCGCAGGCTATGTGAGAAGTACGAAATAACTACACACCTCAAGAGTCTCAACGCTCGTACTGAATCTGTAAAAATAGACGAAGTGCTCTCTCATCTTGAAAATGGCGAGAGTGTTGCGTATGTATCAGACGCGGGCACGCCAACCGTGTCTGACCCTGGCTCACAACTCGTTGCACGTGTCCGTGAGCAAAATTTTTCTGTTGAAGTTATTCCAGGAGCGTCAGCTGTTACCGCAGCACTTTCTATTACTGGAGTTCCGGCAAGCGAGTTTACGTTTTTAGGGTTTTTACCACACAAAAAGGGTAGGCAAATGCAACTGAAAAGAATCGCGGATCCGTCAGCTGACGGAAAACGAACCGTCGTGTTATACGAATCAACACACAGAATAGTAAAACTGCTTGAAGAGTTGACTCAACATATTGGAGAGCGAAAAGTATGCATCGCCCGCGAGCTCACAAAAATATATGAAGAAATGCTGTGCGGTACTGCAGAAGAGTTGAAAAAACGCATTATCGATACTCCAGAAAAGCAAAAAGGAGAGTTTGTCGTTATAGTTGCGTCTTTCTAGAGCGTGCTATAATGGCGTAATATGAAGCATACAAAGACTATAGTTACACTTGGAATCATTGTAGCGGTGCTGCCATTTTTAGGTTTTCCAAGTTCATGGAAAAATGTAATGTTCCTTATTTTTGGTGTGAGTATCGCTGCACTCGCATTTCGTATATACACTGCAACTCGCATCGTAGACGGTACTGAATTTTCTTCTTACAAACAGAGTGCCATGCGTGATGCGGATATATCAGCGGCACATGAATAAAGGGATTGTCCGCATTACTGTATTGTGGGTCGCTATTCTTTTAGTCGTTTTAGCTATAGGAGTAGCTATTATATTTGGCGGACCCGTACTCGGTAAGGGTGTTACTACCTATACTCCAGAAGCATATACAAAAAATACCACACAGCTAAAACATGTTTCGCAAGGACCCTCACCTGTTAAACGCGTACCCACCCCTTCATCTGTACGTTCGGTATATATGAGCCAGTGTGCTGCTTCGAGTAATAGTTTTCGCGATGAGATCACATCGCTTGTTGCAGACACAGAAGTGAACTCGATTATCATTGATATAAAGGACTTTACTGGAACGGTTAGTTTTCCACGCGGAGAAGGCGTTGAAGATCTTGGTGGAGTTGGGTGCAAGGTATCTGACATGAAGGAGTTTCTCAAGGAACTTCATGAAGAGAATATTTACTTAATTGGACGCATCACTGTTTTCCAAGACCCACTGTATACGAGTGTCTATCCCGAACTCGCAGTCCAAAGTAAAAGTAAAGGAACTCCGTGGCAAGATTATAAAGGTTTAGCGTTTGTAGATGTTGGTGCGAAACCTTTTTGGGACTACATAGTTGACATAGCGAATGAATCGTACGCGATTGGATTTGATGAATTGAATTTTGATTATGTTCGCTATCCTTCAGATGGCCCCATGAGTGACGTGCAGTTTAATCACTCAGATTATTCGCAACGACAGGTAGAGCTCGAGAAGTTTTTTAGGTACCTATCTCAAAAAGTACGAAGGGCAGATGCTTTTGGAAACGTGCCAGTACTTTCTGTCGATTTGTTTGGTATGACGACTACAAACTCAGATGATCTTAGAATAGGGCAGGTGCTTGAGCGGGCAACACCATATTTCGACTACATTGCACCGATGGTATATCCGTCTCATTATCCGCGTGGGTTTAACGGCTACGCAAATCCAAATGACGAAGTCTATGGGGTGGTAAAATACTCTATGGATAGGGCAGTTGAGCGAGTAACTGCAACAACAACAAAGATTGCGTCGTTTGCGTATGAGCGTATTGGCACCAGTACTCCTGCTATATATAGCAAGCCAGCACGCGACCCGAACGTACTGCGACCGTGGTTACAAGATTTTGACTACGGAGGAGATTACGGTCCTGAAGAAGTGCGGGCACAAATCCAAGCGACATACGACGCTGGGCTACGCAGTTGGATGCTGTGGGCGCCAAGCAATTACTACACACGCGGAGGTCTTGAGTTAGCAAAATAATAAGGGCTGTGTTAGCGTGAGATAAGGTAGAGTTCTTCAGATAGATATTTAATTTAAGCACGGAGGTGCAAGTGATGAGGCTAGATGAAAAATATCAAACCAAACAAAACATACAAGACGCCAGCTATGATTTCTCGAGACTCGTTAACTTTTTGGGAAAATGGGCGACGCCTCTTGTGATTGCGCTGTTTGCTGCAGCGGTTCTTCTTGGGGAAGTGTTGCAGTACTTCAACAACTAACCAAAATTCAGACATTCGATGTTTGACATTACAATACAGTTTTCATCCCCGCCATGAGTAGCATGGCGGGGATTATTACTATCTATCCGCAAAGGAAGTACGATATACTTACGCTATGAATCCTAACTACGAATACGACCCACAACGCGTAGTCTATTTTGGTGCAACCGATTCACGAAACAAACGAGTGCCGTTTGGTATTCGAGCACTCGATCGTATGCGCCACACGTATGTGATTGGAAAGACAGGAATGGGAAAATCGACTTTGCTCGAAAACATGGCAATCCAAGATATTCAAAATGGTGAAGGCGTTTGTTTTATAGATCCACACGGAAGTACCGCGGAAAAACTCTTGGAATACGTGCCAGAGTCACGTATTAAAGATGTCGTATATTTTGCACCATTTGATATCGAATATCCCTTAGGATTCAATGTAATGGAAGATGTGGGTTACGACAAGCGACACCTTGTTGTTGCAGGTTTGATGAGTTCATTCCAACGTATCTGGGTAGACGCATGGTCTGCACGTATGGAGTACATTTTACAAAATGTTCTTTTGGCGTTACTCGAGTATCCAGGCACGACACTTATTGATGTAAACCGTATGCTCATAAACAAAGCGTTTCGACAGAAAGTTGTCGAATATGTTACCGACCCCATTGTGAAGCGTTTTTGGGTCGAAGAATTTGCTGGCTATACTGACAAGTACACGAAAGAGGCAACACCGGCGATCCAGAACAAAATAGGGCAGTTTGCATCAAACCCATTGGTACGAAACATTATCGCTCAACCAGAATCTACATTTGACATACGAGAGATGATGGATACTCAGAAGATTTTTATCGTGAACCTTTCGAAAGGTAGGATGGGGGAGCAAAATGCCGATCTTTTGGGAAGTATGCTCACTACAAAAATCTATCTCGCTGCCATGAGTCGCGCTGAAGATTCAACAGAGAAACTTTCTAACTTACCACCGTTCTATCTATATGTTGACGAGTTTCAATCGGTGGTAAATGCTTCATTTGCAAATATCCTCTCTGAAGCGCGTAAATATAAACTATCACTTACCATTGCGCATCAATATATAGAGCAGGTAGATGAGGATATTCGAGCCGCAATTTTTGGAAACGTCGGTAGTATCATTACGTTCCGTGTCGGTCCGTTTGATGCGGAGGTTTTAAAAACAGTATTTGAACCCACGTTTTATGCGGAAGATTTGGTAAATCTTGGATATACTCAAATTTATCTTACTCTCATGATTGATGGTGTTGGCTCGAAACCGTTCTCCGCAAAAACACTTCCTCCAGTCGAGCACGCACCGTTTGATTTTGCAGCGCAAGTTGTACAAGAATCGAGAGCTACATATAGTAAACCTCGTGCTGAAGTTGAAAAAATGATAAGTAACATTGATTTGAAATTAGCTCCAGGCGGATTTGAGAAACCGACTAATAACAAAAAAAAGAAAAAGAGGAACGGTAATGAAAATCAAAGTGCTCAAAAGCAAGAGTCCACAAAAGAAAAGAAAACATCAAAAAATGGAGATGAATCAAAATCTAAACCAAAAGCAGTATTTTCTAAAGATGGAAAATCAGCACTTCGTGATGCACTAGCCGAAATTACTCGATCTGTTAAAAGTGAAAAAAAGGATTTACAAAAAGGAAAAGAGAATACTGCGGCATACAAACAGAAGCAAGAAGAAAGTAAGCAACCACCCAAACCTATAAAGAAAGAACCGGCACAAGAAGAATTAAACGGTGAGGTTTCTAGAGAATCACTCGAAAAACTACTGAATGTAGAAGAGTAGCCATTACAAAAGTAGTACTCCGGGCACGCCGAATTTTCAAAGTATGCGAAAAACACAACTAGCAAACGATGAGTATTACCATGTATATAATCGTGGTACCGACAAGCGTCCAATAACGCTTGATACTTACGATAGCGATAGGTTTGTTCAGAGTTTGTTGGCGTTTAATGGTACAGATCCAATAGGGAGTATCTACAAAAACGCTCAATCCACTCGAACATCCAAAGGTAGTGCTCCGGGCACGCAGACAAGTGACTCCTTGGTAGAAATTGTTGCCTATTGCTTCAATCCAAATCATTTTCACTTTTTACTTAAACAAGTAAGTGACGATGGAATATCAAAGTTTATGCAGAAGTTTGGATCAGGATATACGCGATATTTCAACGAGAAGTACGACAGAACAGGAGTATTATTTCAAGGAAAGTTTAAAGCACGACATATATCAAACAATGCAGATTTGTTGCGTATGAGCGCATATGTGAATCTCAACAACCGTGTACATCAACTTAGTGCCCGGAGCACTAAGTTGGTTAGGTCAAGTTGGTCTGAATATACTGGCAAAAAGAATAGAAGTGCTCTGTGCAGCAAGGATATAATACTCGAACAATGTAATTCTCTAGAGACATACCTTCATTTTGCAAAAGAAACAACCAAAGCAATTGTACGCGAAAGAAGCGAGGCCGACAAAAGCGAGATAGAAAAAGTTAAAAAAGAATTTTATGGCTATTACTTCGACTAACGTAGTGCTCCGGGCACTACTTACATCAGCATTATTATTCTGTGCGTTTCTTTATACTTTTTCGCCAGCACTTCTTTTTGCCGCTCACGGTGACGGGGAGCTTATAAATATTAATACTGCGGATATCGAACTTCTCGATACGCTTGATGGGATTGGTCCGTCACGGGCTCAAGATATTATCGACTATCGAACGAACAACGGCCCTTTTGTTACCATTGAAGACATTAGTAATGTTTCAGGAATAGGAGAGCCAGGTTCTGCTTCGTACGAAAAAATAAAAGACCATATCACGGTCGATGAATCAACAAACACATCGAGCACTACTACAACAACACAAAGTCAAGCAAGTGGCACAACAATCACCAATGTAACGCAATTCCAGTACGAAAGTGTCACTATCCAACCACCAGAAGACGTATATATTCGTGTCCCAGAAACCCTCACCACAGTTGCCGGTTCGTTTACTCCGTTTGAGTTTGAGAGTTACGATGCAACCGGTGCAGTTGTTGAAGACGGTAGTGTTTCTTGGGCATTTGGTGATGGTTCAACAGCCATAGGAAGAGACGTTGGGCATAGTTTCATGTACGAAGGGACATACATCGTGCATGTGTTGCTTGAAAGAGGTGCGCTGAGTGACACCGAGACTATTACGGTGTCAGTACTGCCACTTGATGCATCACTTGCTGTTTCTAAAAAAGGAGAATGGATAGCTATTATTAACCATAGCACTACACCTTTGAATGTATCAAACTGGCGACTTACCACTGACAGTCAATATTTTATTATCCCAGAAGGTACCTATATTGAAAGCCAGGCAGAGGTTCGTTTTCCAACTCAGATAACAAAGCTCTCGCGACTGTCAGAAACACAGCGTGCATTCTTAAAATATCCTAATGACGAAGTGGCACTCGACAGTGCGACACAAAATGAAGACAATGCGGTGTTTGTAGCTACAACTACTGTACCTACTGAAACGGAGCAAGAAGTCAGACCTGCTGATGCATCAGCAGGTCTGACTTCTGAATACAATGACGTGTCGAAACGTACAGTGATTGGGTATTCTATTGTGGAGCGCGATCTACAAACTTCGGAATTAGAAAAGGAGATACAGCAAATCATTGAAACGGAAAAAGAAAGCACTCAAAACGCAAGTTCAAGCCAGTCAGCAGCTATTATCCTCAGCGAGCCTGTACAAACAGGAGGAAGTGCTCTGTATTGGTATATCGCATTGGGAGCGATGCTCTTATTTGCTATAGTCGGTGTACTACTTATCCGACCAAGAAAGCTCGTGGTAGAAGGATACGAGGTAATCGAAGTAAAAGAATAGTATGAATACTGAAAAAAAGAAAATACTCTATGTCATCACGAAATCAGACTTTGGTGGTGCACAAAAGTACGTAGCCGACCTCGCATCTATAAGTGCAAAAGAGGGCTACGAAATTATAGTCGCACACGGGAAAAATAATTTCGTGAACAGTAGCATGTTTGACCATATTCTACAGGAGGTAGGAGCACGCATAATACATATCAAAAGCCTTAATCGCGATGTCCACTTTTTTTCCGATACTAAAGTCTTTTTTGAATTAATACGTTTATTTCGCAAGTGGTCACCGGATGTAGTGCATCTCAATAGCTCTAAAATAGGTGCCTTAGGAGCTTTAGCAGCTCGTATTGCAGGGTGTCCACGAATTATCTATACGACACACGGTCTGCCACACATGGAACCTCGCCCCCTATGGCAGCGCACCATGATTAAATTTATTACATGGCTTACATTCTTGTTTTCTCATAAAGTTATTGTCGTATCAGATAAAGAGCTACAGGAAGTGAGCAGGTGGTTCGGTGTTAAGAATAAGGTAATACGAATTTATAATGGGGTAGACGCTGTCGAGTATTTTTCACAAGAAGAAGCGCACACCATACTTTCTTCTCGCATTGGGATTTCACTTGAAAACACATGTGTAATTGGAAGTATTGCAGAACTCACAAAAAATAAAGGGCTCATCGAGTTCTTACCGATTCTTTCTCAATTAAAGGAACATAATCCAAACTTCATATATATTCATTTTGGTGATGGGGAATTGCAAGAAAAGTTAGACAAGGAGACACATAGACTGAATCTTCAAGATAGTGTGTATTGGCTAGGGTTTGACGAGAATGCAAGCAAGTACCTCAAAGCATTTGATATCTTCACGCTGCCTTCTCTCAAAGAAGGATTGCCCTATACGCTACTTGAAGCAGGCTCAGTAGGACTAGCGGTCGTTGCGTCGGAAGTTGGGGGTATTCCAGAAATACTCGGTGAAGATAGGGGGGTACTAACTCCAGTGAATAATGAAGAACTATTCGTAAGTGAGCTAGAGATACTCGTTACTGATAGTGAAAAACGCCAAGAGCTTGGCAGTAATCTCAAACAGTATGTCGCAAGCACATTCACCAAAACAGCAATGTTCCAAAAAACAAAGGAATTATATTTTGAAGATTAATGGGGCAAGTATAATTTTCCGTATCCGATAAGAATACGGAAAAAGTTTTTAAACGATGCCATGTACGGATGTGGGTAATTATTGTGAGTTTTAATAATTGTTCGTAATGCTTTCGCCATTTCAATGCCGTAGTCATTTGAGCCTCCGTTATGAAGTCTATGTTTTGTAAAGAATTCTGGGATATTTGCAAATTTCCCAAATTGCCCAAGTTGCAAAAAGAGTTCTAAATCTTCTGCGAGTGTTGGCTGGTATCCTTTTGTCATATTGAGCATAGACGCACGCATAAGAACACTGGAATGAGCAAACTGGTTACGAATGAGCAACTCATTTCTTATGCTTTGGTCAGTCGTTTGGTAAGAGTCCTTTCCAACAGTATTTCCTTTTGCGTCTATTTTTGTAATAAAGGTACCAACTAGAGCGTGGTCGAAGTTATGCTCCAAGAACGATATTTGCTGTTCGAGTTTAAGAGGGGAGCTCCATACGTCATCACTATCAAGAATGGCGACATATTCACCATTCACGTAGGTAAGCGATTCCTGCCTACGCAGAAACAAACCTTCGTTTTTTGCACATTTCTTATACTGTATACGGCTATCATTATAGGAGCACACAACATCTTCGGTTCCATCTATTGAACCATCATCAATGATTACTAATTCCCAATTTTGATATGTTTGTGCAAACACGCTCTCGATAGCATCTTGTATGTAATGCGCTCGATTATACGTAAGCATTAAGATGCTTACCAACTGCTCGCTATTTAATTTCTCGGCAATTGTATCCATGAATCAGGAATCAAATCTTTAAAAAGGTGATTATTTTTATTAAACCAAGGAGTCGGGGCAACTACAATCTTTTCAAGGTTTCGGTTAAGCCACGCACCCCACCAGCTAAATGTACTGTTGGCTATGATGTTGTGCGAACAGTTGCTCATAAGTACGAGTTCTTCTTCAGTTGAGAGTGCGGGGTCTGAAACGTATGTTGTGTTATCTGATAAAGGTATATTTTCTTTTGCCCAAGCAATATCATCCGAAAAAATAAAAAAAGAAGGCTCGGTAACATGTTCTTGTATATATGAGATAGCTTTTTTGTAGTAGCCAAGAGAGCAGATTCCAAATTCCTTCAAAACGCGCGGATTTTTTACGTAATCACCACGACGAATATGAACAGAAACAGATGTCCCCGCAGCTATTTTTAATTGATACGATGTCATTATTTTAGATACTGCTGCTGTAAGCCGGAGTTCCTTTAGCAACACATCACGAATATCTTCGAAGTACTTTGGTGATTGCCAGTATCCGTCCAAGTACATATCTCCTGTTTTGTTGATATGTTTTGGATCCCATTGGGTATTAGTCTTTTTTAAAATACGAAAACGCACAAATCGCCACAGTTTAGAGAAAATACCGTACGGATACTTAAAACGACGCACTTCCTCAGTGGTAGCGATTTCTTTTACAACTGCAAAATGACCCAAAGAAAACGGGCGATATATATCACCGACAGCATTTGCTCTTTCTAGCCCGTCGATATCTAGTTTTAACGCAGAGCCATTTTTCAAAGCCAATTTCCTCCCAAAAGCATATTGAAACAATTGATTCCCCAGCCCTCCTTTTAAATTTAAAATAATCATCTTATTTTTTTTCTGATTTCTTAAACCAAAAACAACCGCACGCATAATGCTCTCCTTTTATGAGGGCGGGGTCAGCATTGCGTATTAAGCCACCTTTCTTTGAATATTCGGGAATGAGAGAAAATTCCTCTAACTCTAAGCCTGAAAATAATTCAAGAACTTGAGTATACGTGTAGATGCGATGAGCATTGAATTCGACTAATGCCGTTTCTCCAATAGGAACCACAAAAAGAAGTGAGCCGCCTTCAGAGACCACTCGGGCTAATTCTTGTGCCGCTTTTATATCGCCCTGTGGGTCGATTGGGTCACCATAACGGCCGAGCCCTATATGTTCAAGAGTATGCATGCAAGAAAGAGAGGGGATAGAGTCATCAGGAAAATCTAAACAAGTAAGGTCAACTGATCCTGTGTCCAAATTATCTAATTCTAGATTTGCAGGTCTATAATCAAAGAATTTTATAGGTATGAAAGCAGAGACTATAGAAGAAAAAAAGAGACTCGACGCTATATCCGTATGTTCTTTTGGGTTGATTTCTCTCAATACGCGCGCTGCCCAGGCAGTATGGTACACATAGTGCCTATCAAATCCAGTTTTCACAGTTTTGTCTTTAATACAGGGGTAAGCGTTAGAAATGTTTAATGAGAACCGTTTGTCGATATTATTTTTACGGAACCGCAAAAAATCCAGAAATATAAAAGGTATTTGCACAATTCGAAGTATCTTTTTTACAGCTTTTTTCATAGTAAAGGAAGTAAGGTTTTTATGCTTGCATCATCAGACAAGTGCTTGTCGCAATAGTGTTTAGGATTGAAGGTTTTTGCATCAGCTACAAGTGAAGCAAGCTCATGCGCATTAGAAAATATACCACCTAGCTCATCAGTAAGATACGGTGTGTTGATTTGTGTTGCTTCAAAAGTGTAGTCTTTATGTGTCCATTTGGTACTTTTGTTCACAAAAGTCGGAACATTATGTGCCCATGCCTCTTGTAGCGAAAGACCTTGGCTTTCTGATTGTGCAAGATAAATAAGGTAAGGCGCATCAGACAGAGCCCTAAGGTATTCTGAGTGACTATATGTTCCGTAAGTAAAAACCGTAGGAGTTTTACCAGTACTTTTAACAACTTTATCAGCTATAGTAAGTAACTCCTTGCTTCTCATTTTATCGTATATAACAGGGGTGCCAGCTCGTGAACTTGGGTTTTTTATAGCAACACCTGCTGCCCATACAAATATTTTTTCCGAAAGTTCTGCTGCTTCGCGTTTCCAAAAATCAGCAACCCATTGCGACGGAACTAAGATTGTATCAATAGCATCTTCATACATTACATTATTTGAATCATTCGGAGTGATGGTTATATTTGGACCTGCAATAAGTTTCTTTATTTCCCCACGTTTTTTAGCACGGATTGCATTTTTCAAAGCCTCGATACCAGAGAGCACCAAAACTGTATCATCATTAGACTTAGTTGGGTTCAGTTCGTATTCGATTTGGTTTTCTTTTAAGCCGCGAAGTAAACTGTCTCGCACGGCATGTGGGCCTGAATATCTACGAACGACTTTCTGAATTATCGATTTCCAAAATTCTTTGTGTGTCGGGTTAGTACTGTGTGTATAGATTGTCAGCATGACGCTATTTACTTAATTTCCTCCGCAAAACATTTTCTTTCATACTGTTAAGACCAGGGATTTTCTTGAAAGGTGAGTAGATAGTAGCGATAATACTACGTATTATATTAGTTCGTTTTTTGGTTTTCGCAAAACCTTTTTCTTTCTCTTCAAGCGCCTTTTCGTGCATCGCGTTTATGCTGCGACGTTTTGCGCTAACAAGCGGTTGGTCGAAGATGTGTTGCAAAAATTTGTCGAAGTCATTACGAATAGCATTAAAACTGTATTCTTTGGCTAAAACGGGCTGGTTTATAATGCGTAGATATTCTTCATCGTTTTCGTCAACTTCGCGGATTCGCTCGACTAAAGCGTCAAAGGTAGGGAAGGAGTGAGCGTTAATCATTCTTTCCTCGTTGAATTCTTTTCCTATCGAAGGGTTTCCAAAATAGATTGGTATGGTGCGTGCTGCAATCGAAGCTGGTAGTTTTTCTGTAGTGTATCCTTCGCGCGAAGAGTTTTCGAAAGCAATCGAGAACTTATGTTCGCGCTCGAAAAGCAGTTTGTTTTCCACAGGCCTACCGACATTATTTAGATACCTGCCACCAGAGTTCACTTTTTTGTATTGAGAGAGTGCCTCATAAAGTTCGGTGCGTTTTGGATCAGCTAAATAATTCGAGTACACAAAACTACAAAAACTGGTTTTCTTATTCAATTCCTCTTGTGTCATTTTAGGGACATCCACAAAATTCATGTCTCCTGCATTTTTTATATCAGTATCGCTGTAGAACATTGCTGCAATGTATAATGGCAAACGGAAGTGCCGGTCGCCTAGGGTTAGGTAGTCAAAGGTAATTGCGTAGTCACAAAGATTAAAGTCCGGATGTACATTTTCCCCAGTATAAAAAATGCGAATGGCATTTGGATAATCAAAATACTTAACGGTGGACTCGTTAAAAAAGACATAATCAGGGTTTTCAGAAAGCTCTACTTTATAAAATTTTTTGAGACGGGGTATTAAAAAATTTCCGTATGAAAAAGGGTCATTAGCGTCGTAATTTATAATTTTTATTTTGACAGTTTTCATATTATGTGACTTTTGCAATGATTTGAGATAAGTATTCAGGTTCTTCGCATTCCTCAGGGTCTCGCTCGTTTATCTCGTTGAAGTATTTATATTTTACAGGAATTTGTTCTTCGGAGTTTCGCAAAAACATTTCATACTCCATATCAACGTGGCCTATGTCAATAACTCTATATCCACGCTTGAAAAGCTCGTATCCTATTACTTTTGCGGCGGGGCCTAATGATAGCAGTATGAGAGTATCTTTTGGAAGTTCAATGGCTTTAGCGACAATCTCATCTTCTTTCGAAAATGCATTTTCAGCAGGGCACAGTATTCGCTCCAGTGAGCGCGCTCCATTAAACAAATCGTTCCCTACTCCAAGTCGACTTTTTTCTCCCTCTATTAAAACCACTTCTTTGTTTTTCCAGAGATTCTTTATCAACTCATATATTTTAGATACTTTACTTTTATCTTTAAAAGTAAAGTAGGGTCGTGCAAAGAACGCATCACCGTATGTTTTCTCGGGTGAGGTTAGTTTCTTCCAAATGTCTGAATAACGAAAAGTGTGGTGAATTTCGAACCAAAATCCTAAGCTCGAGAATGTGCTTATGTCACCAAAAATTCCTGGGATGCAAATAAGCAGGGTGTCATCCTCAGATTTCAATACTTTTTGAATTGCATTCGCAAGAGACGCATCATATTTTTGAAATCCTAAGCTGCTGCCTTGTATGAGCGATATTTCACCATCACCAAAGCGTATGGCCGATAGGTTTTGCGAATCAATTTTAGTAAGAGTCTCTTGTATAGATAAAACATTTGGCTCCCATGTTTTTCCACGAATGTGCACGCGAAAAAAGTAAAAGAACCAACCAATAAATGGCCCTGCCTTACGTCGAAGCCATAGTGGAGTTAGTGAGCGCAGGATGTTGATTGCTTTACGCATATCAGAAAGTTTTAAGAATCTCCTCTTTCTCTTTGCTGTATCTTTTTTCTATTGAATCAATTGTTATCTCGTTCTCTAGTTCGTAAAGACGTGGTGATTACGTAAAAAATCCGCGCGTTTTGAAGGAATTTGGAATCTGCTCTCT
>MDTB01030704.1_pt1 | contig 15912 bp, 19 predicted proteins | sample 811161 | NCBI WGS metagenome assembly MDTB01 (sample SAMN05326650, study PRJNA326480) | marine metagenome | isolation source: seawater | place: Mediterranean Sea | collected 2009 | reverse complement strand
CATAATACAAAAATGATAAATTACTTTATTGACTCAATTAAAAAAGTTTGGTCCACTTTAAATCTAAATAAAAAAATTGTTTAATGAATAAAATATTTTTTAGTTTTTTTGTTATTTTAATTTCACTTTCTAGTGTATTTTCTTCTCAGGCTTTAGAGATTGATGAAAAAATAAATCAAATCATAAACCCTGTGTCTAATATTGTTGTAAGTGTAGTTTTTTTTTCTGTAGAAATTTTTGAAGGTATTAAGGTCCCACTGATTGTAGTCTGGTTAATAGTTGCAGCAATATTTTGTACTGTATATTTTGGTTTTATAAATATAAGACATTTTGGAACCGCAATTAAAATTTTTAAATCTAAAGAAGCAAATGCACCTGGAGAGGTTAGCCATAAACAAGCTTTATGGACCGCTTGTGCAGCAACTGTGGGTTTAGGAAATATTGCAGGAGTGGCAATAGCTGTAAGTCTTGGTGGTCCGGGGGCAACTTTTTGGATGATAATAGCAGGGTTATTAGGTATGTCTCTTAAATTCTGTGAATGTACTTTAGGTGTTAAATATAGAGTTATAAATAAAGATGGCACTGTATCCGGTGGACCCATGTACTATCTCTCTGCAGGTTTGAAAGAAATAGGATTAGAAAATTTGGGAAAATATTTAGCTATATTTTTTTCAATTTGTTGTATAGGAGGCGCCTTAGGAGGAGGAAATATGTTTCAAGCTAATCAATCTTTTCAACAATTTTTAAATATAACTGGAGGAGAAGCTTCTTTTTTTTCTGATAAAGCTTGGCTTTATGGTTTAATAATGTCTATAGCACTAGGAGCTGTTATAATCGGAGGAATAAAGAGTATTGCAAAAGTAACAGAAAAATTAGTTCCTTTAATGGCACTAATTTATGTTACTGCTGCTTTGATTATTATTATTTTAAATTATTCTCTTATTTCTGATGCCTTAAAACTTATAATAAATGGAGCTTTCACTGGAGAAGGAGTAGCTGGAGGATTTGTTGGAGTTTTAATACAAGGATTTAGAAGAGCAGCTTTTTCTAACGAAGCAGGATTAGGTTCAGCTCCGATAGCTCATTCTGCTGTAAAAACAAATTATCCAGTAACGGAAGGTTTTGTATCTCTGCTAGAACCATTTATTGATACAGTTATTATATGTACAATGACTGCTTTAGTTATAATCATAACTGGAATGCATTTAGATAATGAAGGTTTAGGTGGTATAGAGTTAACTTCAAAGGCATTTGAAAAAGATATTAAATTTTTCCCCTATATATTGGCAATTGCTGCAATATTATTTGCTTTTTCTACAATGATATCATGGTCATATTATGGATTAAAATCATGGACATATTTATTTGGTAAAAATAAGAATAATGAAAATTTGTTTAAATTTATATATTGTTTATTTGTTATTTTTGGATCTAGCTTGAGTATAGGAGCAGTTATAGATTTATCAGATTCAATGATGTTTTTAATGGCATTATTCAATATAGTTGGAGTTTATTTACTTGCTTCAAAAGTTAAAAAAGAACTTAATTCGTATATAAAAATTAAATTAAGTGAATAAACAATTGATATTTATTATAACAATTGTAATTTAACTATAAGGATCAATTTATGGATAATGTAAAAGAAAAGATTGCTATAGCATCAGATCATGCTGGTTTCCAATTGAAACAGAAAATAAAGCTTAATTTGGAAGAAAATGGCTATGGTGTTTTAGATTTAGGAACAAACAGTGAAGACTCTGTTGATTATCCTGATTATGGAAAAGCAATAGCCGATAATATAATAAAAGGTAATGTTAAAAAAGGTATTGCTTTATGTGGTACTGGGATAGGTATCTCTATCGTAGCAAATAGATTTAAGGGAATTAGGGCTGCTTTATGCAATAACGAAAATATGGCAATACTAGCTCGCAAGCATAATAATGCAAATATTATTGCTTTAGGAGCTAGAGATATAGATTTTAAGTGTGCTAGTAAATGCGTTGAAGCTTTTTTAAATACTGAGTTTGAAGGAGAAAGGCATACAAATAGAATAAATAAAATAGAAGAAGATTTTCAGTGTTATAACGATAAAGATCTAGAGGATGCAGTAGCTAAGGAATTAAATAGACAAAAAAATACGATCGAACTTATAGCTTCAGAAAACTTTGCATCCAAAAATGTTATGAAATATCAAGGTTCTGTATTAACAAATAAGTATGCTGAAGGGTATCCTGGTAAAAGATATTACGGCGGGTGTGAGTTTGTAGATATAGCAGAAAATTTAGCTATAGAAAGATTAAAAGAGCTATTTGGATGTAGATGGGCAAACGTTCAGCCAAACTCTGGGTCTCAGGCAAATCAAGCTGTCTTTTTAGCTTTGTTAAAACCAGGAGACACTATATTAGGAATGTCATTATCTGCAGGTGGGCATCTTACTCATGGTGCAGGACCAAATCAGTCTGGAAAATATTTTAATGCAATACATTATGGAGTTAAAAAAGATGATGGAAAAATTGATTACCAAGAAGTTAGAGAATTAAGTAAAAAACATAGGCCAAAAATGATTATAGCAGGTGCATCCGCATACTCTTCCAAAATTGATTTTAAACTTTTCAGAGAAATATGTGATGAAGTTGGAGCATATTTATTAGTAGATATGGCACATTATTCTGGATTAATAGCAAGTAAAGTTTATCCAGATCCGGTTCCTCATGCTGATGTATGTACATCTACTACTCATAAAACTTTAAGAGGACCAAGAGGTGGTATAATAATTAGTAAGAATGAAGAACTCGGTAAATTAATTGATAAGGCTGTATTTCCAGGATTACAAGGAGGACCTCTCATGCATGTAATTGCAGCTAAAGCTTCAGCTTTTAAGGAAGCATTATCTAATGATTTTAGAATATACAGTAAACAGACACTTTTGAATGCTAAAGCTATTTGTAATTCACTAAAGGATAATAAATTTGAAATAATTTCTGGAGATACGTCTTGTCACATGCTTTTAATAGATTTATGTAATAAACATGTTACAGGTAAAGTAGCTGAGAAAAGTTTGGATAATGCTGGTATTACTTGTAATAAAAATTCAATACCATTTGATTGTAAATCACCTTTTATAACTTCAGGTATTCGAATAGGTACAGCTGCTGGAACTACAAGAGGTTTTAAAGAAAAAGAATTTAAATATATAGGAAATCTTATTAGCGATGTAATAGATTCCTTGAAAAAAAGTGATGATGAAATTATAAAAACTGCAAAGTATGTTCGTAATAAAGTGTTAGAGTTATGTAACAAATTTCCACTTTATTAAGTTATAATGATATGAAATGTCCTTTTTGTAATAATATGGAAACTCAGGTAAAAGACTCAAGGCCAACTGAGGATGGCTCAGCTATAAGGAGAAGGAGGCTGTGTCCTGCATGTGGGTCTAGATTTACATCTTTTGAAAGAGTACAACTAAGAGATTTAACAGTAATTAAAAAAGATGGGAAAAGAGCAACTTTTAATAGAGATAAATTAGCTAATTCAATTTTGACTGCTTTAAGAAAGAGAAAAATAGACTCTGAAAGAGTTGAAAAATTAATTAGTGGTATCGTGAGGAGATTAGAGAGTTCAGGTGAGGTAGATATTCCATCTCATATGATAGGACAATTAGTGATGGAATCTTTATCTGAAGTTGATCAAGTAGCTTATGTAAGATTTGCTTCTGTATATAAGAACTTTAGAGAAGTACAAGATTTTGAAAACTTTTTGGGCGAATTAAAAGACCACAAAAAATAATTTGTTATGGATTCATTCTGGTTAAATTCTGCATTTTACCAAGCTTCTCGTGTTTTGGGAAATACTGGGAGTAACCCCGCTGTAGGATGTATAATAGTAAACAACAATGAAGTAGTAGGAGTAGGAGCTACATCTAAAAATGGTCGACCTCATGCAGAAGAAAATGCAATCAAAATGGCTGGTAATAAAGTAAAAGGATCTACTATTTATATAACTCTAGAACCATGTAATTTAGCAAATAATAATTTTTCATGTACAAAAAAAATAATTAATTCAGGAATTAAGAGAGTAGTTATTGGAGCATTTGATCCTAATCCATTAACATATAAAAAAGGTTATAACGAATTAATAAAAAAAGGTATAGAAGTAGTTCTGAAAAAAACTTCATTTGAAAATTTTTTAATTAACTACTCTCAACTTTGCAAATATTTTTTAGCAAGGCCTATGATAGGTTTAAAGATGGCTATGTCCTTAGACGGAAATATTACTAATAATGATATTAAAAACCAATGGATAACTTCAAAATTTTCAAGGCTACATGTGCATCAAATTAGAAGTATTTTTGATGCCGTAATGGTTGGTACTAATACTATGTTATTAGACAACCCTTCATTAAATATTAGAATTAATGGGCATAGACATAGCAATTATAGAATAGTTTTTGATAAAGACTTGAAAATAAATATTAAAGATAATTTATTTAAAACTATAAAAAAAAACCCATTAATTATTTTTACGAATAAAATTATCAATAAATACAAATATAATAAGTTATTATCATTAGGAGCAATCATTTATGAAATTGGATTAGATATGAATAATAATTTGTCTTTAGACTCGTTTATAAAAAATATTAAAAAAAGTAAGGTCAAATCTATTTTATTGGAAGGTGGATCTAAAATAGCGTCTTCTTTTTTAAATAAAAATCTAATAGATATAATTTATTTTTATAGGTCTAGCAAATTTACCGGTAAGGGCTCCTTAAATGTATTAGATAAAATTAAAAATATTGATGATTTTGAACTTTATAATACAGTTAAATTAAATAACGAACAATTAGAAGTTTGGATAAATAAAAAAATAAAAAAACTATATAGGTAAATATGTTCACAGGTATAACTACAAATTTAGGCTTTGTTAAAGAAATTAATAAAAAAATAAATGGAGAATATAAGATAGAAAGTGATGTTGACTTATCTGATGCTAAAATAGGTAGTTCTATATTATGTTCAGGTATTTGTCTTACAATAGTTAAAAAGGAAAAGGGTTTTTTTACTGTTAATATATCTGAAGAAACTCTTAGGGTTACAAGTGCAAAAAATTGGAAAAAAGGAACTAAGCTTAATATAGAAAAATCATTAAAAGTAGGCGATGAGCTGGGTGGGCATATAGTAACAGGACATATTGATAAGACAACTTACTTGCTTCAAAAAAAAAAAATTACAAAAATCATTAATATTAATTTTTCAGCTGCCAAATGAACTGCAAAGGTTTGTTTGTAGAAAAGGATCAATTGCAATCGAGGGCATTTCACTTACAGTGAATGATGTTGAGGATAAAAAATTTTCAATTAGTATTATTCCTCATACTTTTGATATTACTACCTTAGGTAGCATTAAAAAAGGTGATATAGTAAATTTAGAAATTGATATTCTAGCTAGATATGTTGAAAATAATATAAAAAAAAAAAAAGTGAGTATATGTTAAACCTGTCAAATATTGAAAAAATTGTAGAAGATGCTAGGAACGGAAAGTTATTTGTTTTAGTAGATGATGAAAATAGGGAAAATGAAGGTGATTTAATTTTTCCAGCTCAACTAATTACTCCTGATATTATAAACTTTATGGCAAAGTATGGAAGAGGATTAATATGTTTAGCTTTAACAAAAGAGAGATCAATTGAACTAGATTTAAAAAAAATGGATAGAAGAAATGCTAGTAAATTTGACACGGCATTTACTACTTCTATTGAGGCAAAGGAAGGAATTACAACGGGTATATCTGCAGCTGATAGATCTAGAACTATTCAAACAGCGATTGATGATAATAAAAATAAAGAAGATATAAGTACACCAGGGCATATCTTTCCTTTAATAGCTAGGGATGGAGGGGTTTTATCTAGAGCTGGACACACAGAGGCTGCAGTTGATATTGCTAGACTTGCAGGATTAAAACCGGCAGCAGTTATATGTGAAATAATGAATGACGATGGAAGCATGGCACGACTTGATGATTTAAAAAAATTTTGTCATTCTCACAATATTAATATTGCTACAATAGAGGAATTAATAAGATGGAGAGTTAGATACGATCCTATTGTTAAAATTAAATATAGTGATACATTATTGTCTAAAATAGCAGGAGAGTTTAAGTTTTTTTGCTATTCTAATATTATAGATAAAACTGAACATTTTGCTCTTGTAAAGGGAGAGATTAAAGAAGATGAAGAGGTTTTAGTTAGAGTCCAGAAACTTAATTATATTAGTGATTTATTTCAGGGTTCATTATTAAAAAAAAATATAAAAGATAATGAGGCATCTATAAATAGAATAATGTTAGAAATGCAAGAAAATAAAAAAGGCGTCATAGTTATAATTAGAGACAATAAAGAAATTTTTGATTGGAAAAATATGGAAAATACTAACAACAACTTAGAAAGTCAAGAGTTTAGAGAATATGGTGTAGGAGCACAAATTTTAAGAGATATAGGTGTTAGAAAAATGCTACTCTTAACTAATTCAAAAAAAGCTATCATAGGTTTAGAGGGTTTTGATTTAAAAATAGTAGGGCATAAGGAGCTTAATTTTGAATAAAAAAAAAAATATTTTAATAGTTGGTAGTAATTATTATCAAGAAATTTTTGATAACCTTGTAATGGAAACTAAAGAAGAGGTTGAAAAAAATAATTTGTTTTGTCATCTAGAAAAAGTTACTGGTGTATTTGAAATTCCATCAATTATTACTTTCTGCAAATATAAGTTTGATGGTTATATTGCATTAGGTTGTGTTGTAAGAGGTGAAACATCACACTACGATTATGTATGTAGTGAAAGCGCCAGAGCACTTATGAACATTTCATTAGAAGGTTTTGCAATCGGATATGGAATTTTGACAGTAGAAAACTATGAACAAGCTTTAATAAGATCTAAAACTGTTGCTAATAAAAGACTTGGAAAAGGAAAAGTAGCTGCATTAGCTTGCATCAATCAGATCAAATTAAAAGCAAAATATACAGATGGAAGCTAGACGAAATGCAAGAAAAGTTGCTGTGCAAGTTGTATTTCAATTTTTTTTTTCTAAAGAAGATATAAACAAGATTTTAGATGAATTTTGTAGTTATAGAATTAAAGAAACTAGGAATTATAAAAAAAAATATGACATTGATTTTTTAAAAAATATAGTAACTGGCGTCTGTAAAAACGAAAAAAAAATTATCAAACTTATTGAATGTAATTTATCTGAAAACTGGCTTATTACCAGAGTTGATTTAACTATGCAGGCTATAATTAGTTTAGCAATATATGAATTAATTAATTTCAAAGAGATACCATTAGAAATTATAATTAATGAATATGTTTCTATTGCCAATAAATATTTAGATAAAAGTAATACTGGTTTTGTAAATGGTATTCTTGATAATATAGGTAAAAATATTAGAAAATAATAATATGGACGAAAGCGTTATAATTGATAGGTATCTAAAACCATTAAGTAAACAATTTAAAGAAGCATTAAACTTATCAGATGATGCAGCTATATTAAGGATATTTAATAATAAGAATTTAGTAATTAGTGTAGATAACTTTATTTATGGAATACACTGTCCTAATTTTATAAATATTTCGAGTGCTGTAAATCGTGCTATTCTTGCAGCTATAAGTGATTTGTCTGCAATGGCAGCAAAGCCTTATTGTATATTTATTTCTATTACTCTAAACAAACATACAACTACTAATAAGCTATTAAAAGATTTACAAAAGGGTATAAAAAATGCCCTAAAAAGTTCAAATACCATGTTAGGCGGTGGAGACTTGTGTACATCACATCAATCAGTATCATTTTCAATTACAGTCGTAGGAGAAGGAATTAAAAAAAAGTTATTAAGCAGAAAAGGAGCAAAACCAAATGAATTGCTTTGTGTTTCTGGTAATATTGGCGATGCAAAAATAGGATTAGATATGTTATTAAAAAAGAATAAATTTAGTAAAGGTTTGCTAAATAATTATTTTATAAAAAAATTTCTAAACCCACCTTTTAGAAATGATTTTGCTAGGAGCATTAGTAAATATGCTACGTCTTGTATTGATTTATCAGATGGTTTAATAGTTGACAGTTCTAAATTAGCATTAAACTCAAATTGTAGTTTAAATATAAACTCACAAGCAATACCTATATCTATAAAAGCTAAAAATTTAATTAAAAAAAAAGCTACAAGTTTGTATGATTTAATCGGCGCAGGTGACGATTATGAATTAGCATTTTCAGTGAATGAAAACAATCTTAAGATTATTGAAAAAATAGCTGCTAAACATAAAGTAAAGATTTCAGTTATTGGAAAATTTTCTAAAGGCAAAAAAGTAAGTCTAGATAATAAAGTTTTTTCAAGGGGATATTCTCATTTTTAATAAAAAATTTATTTAGACTATTGCAATAAAGGAAATCATCTGGCATGGTACAAAATTAATAATGGGGGTAAGAAATGGAACAAATTTTTATTTTTTCATGTTTAGCTGGAGCTTTAGCTATAATTTATGGTTTTATAACAGCAAAAAAAGTTCTGAGTATGTCTGCTGGAACAAAAAAATGCAAGAAATATCAAATGCTATTCAAGAAGGAGCTTCTGCGTATCTTAAAAGACAATATTTTACTATTGCTTTAGTAGGAGTTATTATATTCATTATCATTGCTCTCTTTTTGGAAATTAGTGTGGCATTAGGATTTTTGGTTGGTGCTATTCTATCTGGCATGGCAGGCTTTATTGGTATGCATATCTCTGTGAGAGCAAACGTAAGGACAACAGAAGCTGCTAAGAAAAGCTTAAATGATGGTCTAGGCGTAGCTTTTAAATCAGGCGCGGTTACTGGTATGTTAGTTGCAGGACTTGCATTATTGTCAATTTGTTTAACATACTATTTTTTAATTAATAGTGGAGCATCTGGTAGAGAATTAATTGATCCATTAGTAGCTCTAGGTTTTGGAGCATCACTAATATCAATATTTGCAAGACTTGGAGGTGGTATTTTTACTAAAGGTGCGGATGTAGGAGCTGATTTAGTAGGGAAAGTAGAAGCTGGAATTCCTGAAGATGATCCTAGAAATCCTGCAGTGATTGCTGACAATGTTGGAGATAACGTAGGAGACTGCGCAGGTATGGCAGCAGATTTATTTGAAACATATGCAGTTACAGTAGTAGCAACCATGGTATTAGCTTCTATTTTTTTTAGTGGAAATTTTGAAGTTTTATTAATGAACTTACCTTTAGCTATTGGAGGTGTTTGTATTATTTCTTCAATAATTGGAACTTTTTTTGTCAAAATATCAAAGAATGGAACTGTAATGGGAGCGTTATACAAAGGGTTTATTGCTTCAGCTATTTTTTCATTTATTGGCATATATTTGGTAATTGAATATTTTGTAGGTATGGGAACTGTTTTTACTTATTCTAGTGGTAGTTTTACCTCCATGGATATTTTTCTATGTTCTATAGTTGGTTTAGTGGTAACTGCTTTATTTATTTGGATTACTGAATATTATACGTCTACTAATTTTAGACCAGTAAGATCTGTAGCTAAAGCATCCGAAACTGGTCATGCTACTAATGTTATACAGGGACTAGCTATTTCTATGGAGTCAACAGCTGTTCCTGCTTTAATAATATGTGTAGCAATTATAGTAGCCAACAGTTTAGCAGGTTTATTTGGTATAGCTATTTCTGTAACAAGCATGTTAGCGTTAGCAGGAATGGTAGTTGCTTTAGATGCATATGGACCAGTTACTGACAATGCTGGCGGTATAGCTGAAATGGCAAATTTACCAGAAAGTGTTAGGAAAACTACTGATAATTTAGATGCAGTTGGTAACACAACAAAAGCAGTGACTAAGGGATATGCCATAGGGTCAGCTGGATTAGGAGCACTAGTACTATTTGGAGCTTATAGAGAAGATTTAGATTATTTCATAGCAAATTCAGAAACCTATCCGTACTTTCAAGGTTTAGAAATAAGTTTTTCTTTGGATAATCCTTTTGTAATTATAGGTTTGATTTTTGGTGGTTTATTACCTTTCTTATTTGGAGCTATGTCTATGACGGCTGTGGGGAGAGCAGCTTCTTCTGTCGTATTAGAGGTTAGAAAACAATTTAAGGAAAATAAAGGTATAATGACAGGAAAAACTAAGCCAAATTATAGTAGAACAGTTGATTTATTAACAAAATCAGCAATAAAAGAAATGGTAATCCCTTCTCTATTACCAGTTTTAGCACCAATAGTTTTTTATTTTATAATCGAACTAGTAGCGTCAAGAGCAGAGGCATTTATTGCTTTAGGAGCAATGCTTCTCGGAGTTATTGTTACTGGATTGTATGTAGCTATAAGTATGACTTCAGGTGGAGGAGCATGGGATAATGCCAAAAAATATATAGAGGATGGAAATCACGGCGGAAAAGGTTCTGAAGCACATAAAGCTGCGGTAACAGGTGATACTGTAGGTGACCCTTACAAGGACACATCTGGGCCAGCAGTTAATCCAATGATAAAAATAACTAACATAGTAGCTCTATTATTATTAGCATTTTTAGCACATTAATATTATTGGATGTCTAACTTTCTTGTGAACATAGAAAAAAACTCTTGTAAAAGACTCAGTTCATTTTGGTTGTTAGATGCCTCTTTAGGGTTACTTAAATTAATTTCTAAAGAATCTTCTTCTGTAAGAATTTTGTATTTTTTTACTAGTTGGTTTTCATCAAAAGTAATTATTAAGACTTTATTTTTAAGGTTTTTAACTTCAAAGTAGGCTTTTTCATGTTGAATTAATGTAATATAATACCACACATTATTGGAGAAAGTTGATTTTACAGTTGGTTCACCAAATATTGCAATAACTTCTGATTTATTCAGTTTGGTCTTTTTAATTAATTTTATATTTTTCTGATTAAAAAAGTTACCGTGTTTTGTTATTCTTGGTTGACAAGATATTAAGATTGATAAAAAAAAAGTAATAATAACAAATATAGATATTTTTTTGTTTTTCATATATGTAAGTTTACATAATAAAATTTTAAATAAAATGTTTTTCAATAAAAAAAATAAGGATATAATTAACTTTTCTGGAATTCTGTATAAATTAATAGTAGAACAAGCTAGGACTAAGGCATTCTATAGAGAACTTAAAGTACCAGATACTATCGATGGAAGATTTGAGCTAATAGTATTGCATTTTTTTTTACTAGAAAGAAGGTTAGACAAAAAAAATAAAAAAGATCAATTGATTTATAAGGAAATATTAGAAATTATGTATAAAGATTTTGATATGAGTTTGAGGGAAATGGGAGTAGGAGATTTATCAGTAGGAAAAAAAATATATCATATGACAGAAGCATTTTCAGGAAGATTATTTGCATATAGAAAGTTTTCAACTAAGAAAAATATAAATGGAATAAAGCGAACTATTAAAAGAAATATTTATGGTACTATAAAAGATATTGATGAAAAGTTTATAAAAATTATGAAGACGTATATTTTTGATTCTATGGACTTTTTAGATAAAATTAAAATAGATAAAGTTTCAAAAAATAGTGCTATATTTCTTGATTTAAATCGCTATATTAATAATAAATAAAAAGGAATTAAAGATGGCTGTACCTAAAAAAAAAGTCTCAAGATCTAGAAGAGGAAATAGAAGATCTCATGACTCTCTCAGTTTTCAAACTATTGTAGAGTGTCCTAATTGCGGAGCTGAAAAATTACCTCATCAGATTTGTGCAAGTTGTGGTTTTTATAATAATAAAAAAATTATTTCATTGAATAAGAGTACTGAAGACAAAACTACCTAAGTCTTTATGACAAGTAATATAAACATAGCCATTGATGTTATGGGCAATGATAAGGGTCCAGAAGTTATAATTGAAGCTTCTTCTATAAGTAAGACGAGGTATCCTGACATTAAGTACACTTACTTTGGAGACCGTAAATTAATATCTAAATATTTAAAAAAATATAGAAATTTAATAGGCTCTTACCAAATTATGCATACAGAAGAACAAGTTTTACCTGAGGACAAGCCAACTTTGGCATTAAGAAAAAGAAAAAGTTCTAGTATGGGAAGAGCGTTAGCTTATTTAAAAGATAAAAAAGTAGAAGCTTTAGTATCAGCTGGCAATACAGGAGCTTTAATGGCAATGGCTAAGCTAGAATTAAGGATGTTGGAGGGAATTTTGAGACCAGCTATTGCAGCTACATTTCCTCATAAGAAAGGTGAGTTTGTAATGCTAGATTTAGGAGCAAATACTGAATGCAGCCATGAACACCTTGTACAATTTGCTATTATGGGATCTGAGTTTGCAAAAGTAGTTTTAGGAAAAGAAGAACCTAAGTTAGCTATTTTAAACATTGGAACAGAAGCAGATAAAGGAAAAGTTTACATAAATGAAACTGCAAAAAACTTGAAAGAAAGTTATTTATCTAAAAACTTTATAGGCTATATAGAAGAGAACGATATTACAAGCGGATTAGCAGACGTTGTAGTAAGTGATGGTTTTTCAGGAAATATTGCTCTTAAAACTGCTGAAGGAGTAGCAACATTATGTAGTAATTATATAAAGAATATTTTTCAAAGCTCTTTTTTAGGGAAAGTTTCTTTTATATTATTATCCAAAAAACTTAGGGCCTTGAAAGATAAATTGGATCCTAGGAAAAGAAATGGTGCTTTATTTTTAGGTCTTAATGGCATAGTAGTTAAAAGTCATGGAGGTGCCGATGCTTTAGGCTTTGCATCCGCAATAGATATAGCTTATGAATTTGCCGATGAAGATATAGCAAAAAAAATTATTGGAAATATATCAAAACAAAACATTTAAAAAAAAATGAGAAAAAATTTTACAAGAAATATCCTAGCAGAAAGAATTAATATTAAATTAGGTTATTCTAAGGAAGAAGCAAAAGAATTTATAGAATTTTTTTTAAATTCAATTAAAGTTAATATAACTTCACAGAAAATTATAAAAATTTCAAATTTAGCATCATTTAAGGTAATAAAAAAAAATGAGAGAATTGGAAGAAATCCTAAAACAGGTAAAGAGGCAATAGTATCAGAAAGAAAAGTTATTAATTGTAAATTTTCAAAACATTTAAAATATAAAATTAATAAGGATAATTAAATGAAAAATGTTAAAGCATATAAAACTATTGGTGAAGTAGAAAATCTATTAAAAGTAAAGCCCCATGTTTTAAGGTTTTGGGAAGAATCATTTTTTCAAATTAAGCCGCTGAAGAGAAAAGGGGGAAGAAGATTATACTCTGAAGATATAATAAACCTCTTAAGAATTATTAAGAATTTAATTATAGAGGAAGGATATACTGTTAAAGGTGTAAAAAAATATCTATCAAAAAACAAGATAAGTGATATTAAAAAAGATGGAGGTATTAAAATTTCTGAAGAATTAGATATCAAACTGGAACATATAAGTCACTATTTAAAAAAAGCTAAAAATATATTGATAAGTGAAAAGTAAACTTATTAAAATCATAATATTATTTATTGTTTCTTTAGTTTTGGGAACTGTATTTTTTAGTTTTTTAAACAAAGATAAAGTAGATAAACTATCATTATCAAAAAAAGTAGAAAAATATAATCTTATAACACATAAAAATGAAAATTTTAATAGTAAGTTTTTTTCTAATCATCCATCTTTAATGTTTTTTGGATTTTTAAATTGTCCAGATGTTTGTCCTTTTACTTTAGTGAAAATTTCTGAAATAATTAATAAACTAAAAGATCACAGTAAGTTAGTAAAGTTTTATTTCGTAACGGTTGATCCAGAAAGAGATAAAATTCTAGATCTAAAGGAGTATTTAAATACTTTTAATTCAGATATAATAGGAATAACAGGATCTAGTAATAACATAGAAAATTTTTTGAAACATATGCATGTATACAAAAAAAAAATATATTTAGATGAAAGTAATTACACAATTGATCATAGCTCTCAAATGTTATTATTTGATAAAAAAGGAAATTTTTTTGGCACTTTGTCAACAAATGAAAAAATTGAAGATATTTTAAGCAAAATAAAAAAAGTTATTAACGGTGCGTAGCGCAGCTTGGTAGCGCACTAGTCTGGGGGACTAGGGGTCGTAGGTTCAAATCCTGCCGCACCGACCACAAATACAGTTCAATTATTTAACCCTACTAGAGAATTACTATTTTTTAAGGTTTTTATCAAATAAATTTAGTAATTTATCCCAATGTTTTTCTGCAGCTTCTTTTATATAAGTATTTCTTTCTGGAAATGCAAAACCATGTTCAGTTGAACGGTAGATGTCAATTTTACAATTTTTTAGTTTAGAAAATATCATCTTTATTTTTCTTATTACTTTTTCTGGAACCCATACATCAGTTTCCGCGAAAGCTAAATATAAAGCACCTTTTATTTTACCAGCAAGTAAATGAGGAGAGTCAGTTTTATTGGTTAAAATACCAACACCATAAAAAGAGGCTATTGCTGATATTTTTTTTGCATAGTATGCTCCACAGCAAACTAAAAATCTACCACTCATACAATACCCGACAATACCAATGTTTTTATTATTTTTAAAATTATGATCAATAAAATTAATTATATATTTTGTATCATCTACAATCATTTCATTAGTTGTATTATTCATAGTAGTTATCATTTTTTTTAATTCTTCTCTTGATTCTTTATATAGTTTTTGATTAAAAGGATAATTATTTTCAGTTCCAACTCTGTAAAATAGGTTTGGTAGAATGACGTTATAGCCATTTTTTAGAATTCTTCTACACATTTTTCTTAATTCTTCTCTAATTGCTGGAGCGTCCATATAAAAAATAATAGTAGGAGCATTGATATTATTATTTATAAAAACTCTACAATCTAAATTGCCATCTTTGGTTTTTATTATTATATTTTTTTCATGCATAAATTTTATATAATTAATCTTAAAAAATATTTAATAGCTAAGCTACTATTTATTATTATAAGTTTTAATAGTCTTTTGTCTGATGAGTGTCAAAACTTTGATTCAAAGTTAGAAGAAGCAAAAAGTTACTTTCCATTATTTAATGAAATTGAATTAAATTATTCTTTAAGAAGCTCTTTTATAAAAAATTATAATAAATTTTCTAAAGATGAAAAAGAATTAATAGCAGATAAGATTATTTTGCTCACTTTGCTAGATAGAAATGAATGGTACGTTTTTGCAGCTTTGGATGGATGCCTAGTATTTTGGGTTAATTTGGAACCAGACAGGTTTATAGAATTAATAGATGGAGGATCTATAGCTAAAGAACAGGGTATCTGGAGAGCAGAATAATTATTTTATTGAATTTTCTAAATCCATAATAATATCTTCAATATCTTCTAATCCAATCGATAAACGTATTACGTCAGGGCCAGCACCTGCTTTTACTTTCTCTTTATCAGATAGTTGACTGTGAGTTGTAGATGCGGGATGGATAATTAAACTTCTAGTATCTCCTACATTTGCTACATGAGAAAATAATTTTACATTTTCAACCATAGACACACAAGCCTTGTAACCACTTTTAAGTCTTATAGTAAAAATTGATCCAGGGCCATTAGGAAAATATTTTTTTCCTAAATCGTAATAATTATTATTCTTTAAACCAGCATAAGATACATAACTTACTTTTGGATGTTGTTGCAAATAAATTGCTACTTTTAAAGCATTATCAGTATGTTTTCTCATTCTAAGGTTTAAGGTTTCAATTCCATTTAATATATAAAATGCATTTTGAGGAGAGAGAGTACATCCTAGATCTCTTAAAGTATCAGCTTTAACTTTCATGGCAAAACCAAAATCTCCAAAAGTTTCTGAAAATATAATATTATTATAAGAAGGATCAGGGTCACTTAAACTAGGAAAT